>OGCI01000692.1_pt1 | contig 34552 bp, 26 predicted proteins | sample 1570021 | NCBI WGS metagenome assembly OGCI01 (sample SAMN06264664, study PRJEB24512) | hot springs metagenome | isolation source: Hot spring water | place: South Africa: Tshipise | collected 2015-06-21 | reverse complement strand
ACACGACGCTCTTCCGATCTTAAATACATAGTTCTAATCGCACTATATTAGTATTGAAATATCACTCTGAACTTTTAATTAAAAAAGATGGAAACGTTCTAATCGCACTATATTAGTATTGAAATTTGGTAAGTTTAACATAATCCATTGTTTAGCTATTTCAAGTTCTAATCGCACTATATTAGTATTGAAATAGTGTGTTGGGATACGTTAAACGCAAAGTATAATCAGTTCTAATCGCACTATATTAGTATTGAAATAAAAATTAATGTAAAAGAACGCCTATTAAAATATAAGTTCTAATCGCACTATATTAGTATTGAAATATACATTTGTTGAATGGCAATAAAACAGGTGAAGAGTTCTAATCGCACTATATTAGAGTATTGAAGAATCTCCGAAGACAGCCGAGACAGCAGCACCAACCGCACGTTCTAATCGCACTATATTAGAGTATTGAAATGGTATCATTAATGGTTAAATATGGAGAATATTTGTTTTGTCGTTAGCGCTATTATCTTGGCGAGTGCGGATATGTGTGTGGTTTATTGGATGGGCAGGATAAGGGAATATTTTCGTTACAAAAACACAAAAGAAGGTGAAATTGAATTCCATAAAACGAGCAAAAATAAGTGGAAAAGTTTATGAAAAACAAAGAAGAATTGAAAAAGGAAATTGAGTCCGATTTGTTAGAATGGATACTGCTTGTCAAAGGCAAGATGTGTTCGGCGGATATGTATTTTTATAACAGTATTTTACCTTATGCTTTCGCTTTGAAACCATTGTCGCCGGAAGTAGTTGCAAAAGCAAGAGAGCTTATAAAGCAGAACAGAGCATTTTGCGGAGAAGGTGTAAAGCAGAGGTACCGAGAGGATTTTTACGAGATTGGGTTGATGGATTACGACGACTCTTGGTGGGACGAGACTTTTATGGACGATGAAGATGATAATGAAGAGCAATAGGATTAATCGAAAAATGTGTGGATTTCTAAGGTGTTAGTGATAAAGGTTTCGGACGAAGTGTTGATTTTTTCGGCGAAAAGACGGGTTGCATATTCAAGCAGCTTTTTTCGTTTTCTGAGGTAATATCCCCAAATTATTTATCAACATTGGCTATTTTTAGGTGAAATTTTAGAATAATTAATTTTATATTTTTTATATCCTGCAATACCTCTTTTCTTTTTTACTTTGATTATTTTATTTAATTTTGTGCTTTGTTAAATTATTGATATTTATGCTATGAAAATTACTGAAAACGTTATTTGGATGGGAAAGATTGATTGGGAACTTCGTAAATTTCACGGTAAACAGCTTTCTACTTATAAAGGTAGTTCGTATAACTCTTATCTTATTAAAGACGAGAAAATTGCTGTGATTGATACTGTTTGGAAGCCATTTGCAGAAGAATTTATCGAAAATTTAAAAAAACAAATTAAGTTAGATAAAATTGATTATATTATTGTAACTCACGCAGAACCCGACCATAGCGGTGCTTTACCAATTCTTGCCGAGCAAGCTAAAAATGCAAAAATATTATGCTCTGCAAATGGCGTCAAATCGATCAAAGGATATTATCACAAAGACTGGGGTTTCCAAACGGTAAAATCTGGCGATAAAATATCACTTGGTAAAAGTGAACTTACGTTTATTGAAGCTCCGATGCTGCATTGGCCTGATACAATGATGTGTTTTCTTTCAGGCGATAACATATTATTCTCATCGGATGTTTTTGGGCAGCACTATGCTTCTTTTGATCTATTTGATGATAAAATTGAAGACAAAGAGATTTTATATTATGAAGCATTGAAATATTTTGCGAATATTATTGCACCGTTTGCCAAGAAAACAGTAAAGAAAATTGAAGAACTCAAATCGTTAAACCTACCGATTAGCATTATTGCAACTGCACACGGTATTATCTGGCGTGAAGATATAAATACAATAATCGATAAATACTTTGAGTGGTCTAATGATTATAAAGAAAATCAAATTACGATAGTTTACGATACAATGTATGATAGCACTCGGAAAATGGCTGAAAGTATTGCCGAAGGAATAAAGTCGATCGATAAAGATTGTATTGTGAAGATTTTCAATTCTGCACGTTCTGATAATAGCGATATTATAACTGAAGTTTTTCGTTCCAAAGCAATATTGATTGGTTCTCCAACATATAATAATGGGATTTTGAATTCAACGGCTGCAATTCTTGAAGAAATAAAAGGATTATCTCTTGAAGGGAAAAAAGCAGCTTCATTTGGTTCCTATGGATGGAGTCCCGCAAATGTTAAAATTATTAATGAATTTCTTCAAAATTCTGGTTTTGAATTATTTGAGGAAAGTGCAAAAACGCAATGGTTGCCAGACGAAAATGAAATAAGAAAATTAAGGGAATTCGGGAAAAAATTTGCTGAATTTGTAGGAAAGAAACAATAAATGAGCGGTAAAATAAGTGTTGAGATTTATGAACCCTCAAAGAAAAGGGAATGGGAAGATTTTGTAGAGAAATCCAATAATGGAACAATGTTCCATATGCAAACTTTTCTTGATTATCACGCTCCTGGTAAGTTTGATTTTACAAGCTTTATGTTTAGAAAAAACGGTAAACTGATAGCTGTGCTCCCAGGTGGGTTCAAAGAACAGGGAAAAGTTTTTTGGTCGCCAGTAGGTGCAAGTTATGGTTCGTTTGTTACCGAAGATTTGCCTTTCTCAGAATGCCTTGAATTAGTTGATACTTTTATGGATTATTGTGTAATAAATGGGATTAGTGAGATTTTCCTTATTCCTCCACCAATAGTATATTCAAAAAACATTTCGCAGCATATTGAATATGCAATGCTTTACAGAAAATTCGATTTTGAACTTCATTATATTTCCCACGCAATTGACTTGAAGTACGGAAAAGATACTTTTTTACATTATGATAAAACTGCTCGTAAAACCATTAGAAAGATATTGCGAGACAATAAAATTACGATTAAAGAAAGTAATGACTATGAAACATTTAATAAAATTTTATTGCAAAACAAGTCTAAATTTAATGTAAAGCCGACTCATACACTTGAAGATATGATTAAACTTGCCGAGTTGCTTCCCGACAAAGTTCGTTTGAATATGGTTTATTATGAAGATATACCAATTGCAGGGTCGTGGCTGTTTTTCTGTAATAGCAAAGTTGTTTTGTGTTTTTATAATATGCTGCTATATGAATATGAACATTTAAAACCTGTCTATTTGATTATGCACCACACTGTCGAAAAAGCAATAGAGGAAGGTTATCAGTGGGTTGATATTGGAGTATCGCAAGATACTTCTGCATTTGATCCAATGACTCCATCTATAAGTTTAATTGATTTCAAGGAACGTTTTTTTGCTCGTGGAATATTACGAAGTACTTATCATTATAAATTTTCGGATTAGTTAATGCAGTCGAATGTTTGCTTAATTACATTTTCAAATTTAGTCAGAGATGGACGTAGTCTAAATGTTCTCCGTGCTGTTTCTTCGATTTCGAATGTTATTTGTTTTTCTCTTACTTCTGAAAATGAATTTAATAAACTTACTTTACCAAACAATGTAAAGCACTTTTCAGTTCCTTCTCCTAGAAAAAGACTTATTTTGAATTGGCTTTTTTTTATTAACTACATCAAAAAAATATTTACTCATAATAAATATGAGAAATACATTTTCTGGGCTTGTGATTTATATTCTTTGGGCGCGGTTTATAAAATTGCCCGAAAGGAAGACTATGTGACGTATGATTCGCGCGAAATTTATTCTGCTCTTGCAAATCTCTCGAAATTTCCAATAAAGCAGAAGATATTGTCTTTTTTAGAAAAAAAATGGGTAAAAACTGTAAATCATTTTGTTGTTTCGGGTGATTTAGATGCCGAATATTTACGAGGTTACTTTAAAACAGACAAATTATTCACTACAATTTACAACGTCCCACCTTATAGGGAACATATTAATTCAAACATAATTAAAGAGAGATATCCGTTTTTAAAAGATAAACTAATTTTGTTATACCAAGGTGCTGTTCATTATGGACGCGGAATCATTCCTGTTTTAGACTTTATCGCAAATAGTGAAAAATTCGCTTTTGTTGTGTTAGGTGAAGGCATATTTTTAAATAAAGCGAAAATAATTGCTCAAAATAAAGGTATTTTGGACAGAGTAGTTTTTGCTGGCAACGTACCATATGAGGAATTGCATCATTGGACTTGTTCAGCTGATGTGGGTATTAATTTAATTGAACCGATTAGCCTTTCTTATAAATTAGCGTTACCAAACAAAATGTTCGAGTATGCAATGGCTGGGCTTCCACAGGTTGCATCTTCTCTCCCTGCAATGGAAAAAATAATAAATCAAAACAATATTGGTGTGGTTATTAGTGATTTTGCTGCAAGATCAATTCAAAATGCAATAGAAAAAATTATCGATAATTATGAATTTTATAGGCAAAACAGCCTTCAATTTGCCAAAAATAATAATTATGCTATTGAAGAGAAGAAAATGCGAAAGATAATTTATGATGTTCTGAATAAATGCTGAGTAAAATATACAAGTTATGCTATATAAGTTAGTAGTTCTATCAATCAGTATAATATTAATCTGTTTTTCTAACTCTCAATATAGCTAAACTCATTGAAAGAATAGCTAATACAACAATTGCGATAAAATTGGGTAATATATCCCAAAAACCGCTACCTTTTAACAATATCATTCTAATAGTTTGAATAAAATATGCTAGTGGATTAATCTTATTCACTAACAATATCCATTTGGGCATACTTTCCAGGCTGGTGAATAAACCACTTAATAAAATGAATATCATCAAAAAGAAAAATGCTAATAAAGTTGCTTGTTGTTGCGTATCAACGATTGTTGAAATAAATAGACCTAAAGATAATAATATTATCAGATATACTCCTGCTACCATATATAATAATGGTATGCTACCAACAATTGGAATATTGTAGACCAATTTTCCTAATGTCAATCCAATTGTAAACTCCAATAATGCAATAATCCAAAAAGGAAATAGTTTGCCGATAATGAATTCATATTTTTTTATTGGTGTTACATTAATTTGTTCGATTGTTCCAACTTCTTTTTCTCGCACAATATTTAAAGCACCCAAAACAAAACTTATAACAGTTATCAACATTACCAGAACACCTGGAACCATATACTTTTTATAATCAAAATCTACATTGAAGCGAAATCTTGGAATAATATTAATGTTATCGGGTTGCTCAATAGAATTCTTATTTATTTCTTCTTTAATAAACGAATTGAATAATTGCTGAAAATATGAATATGTTATTGCAGCATTTACTGAGTTGATAGCATCATTTAGTAATTGAATTTTTATTGGGTTTCTATTTAACAAGACATCTCTTTCAAAATACTTGGGAATTACTATTAGAGCTTTTATACTATTGTTATCAATAGCACTTATTCCTTCGATAGTACTAAGATAATTATTAGTTAGAATAAAATAATGTGAACCTTGAATTTTCATGATGAATTTTTGCGAAAGAGTGCTCTTATCATAATCTATAATTCCAACTTTTATATTCTTAATCTCATAAGTTGCAGCATTAACAAGAATCAACAATTGTATAATAGGAACACCAAAAATTATTGGTAACATCATTTTATTGCGAAATATTTGTAAAAATTCCTTTTGAATTAAAAACAATAATGTTCTCATTATATTAACCGTGATTTAAATCTTTTGATACTCAGTATAATAAAAATAAATGTCATAAACATAATAACTAAAAAATTTATCCATAATTCTTGGAAGCCATTTCCTTTTAGCATTATTCCTCTTAGTCCTTCTATGAAATATCTTGGTGGCATAATAATGGAAAATAATTGTAACCATTTGGGCATGTTCTCAATTGGGAAAATAAATCCAGAAAGCAAAATAGTAGGTAGCATTAATGCAACAAGTGATATTAACATTGCTACTTGTTGATTTGCGACGTTGACAGAAATAAATATTCCAATTGATAAAGCTAAAATTATATACATAGTGGAAAGCATGTACAATGTAAATAGGCTACCCTGTACAGGTAAAGCAAAAAATATATGTCCTAATAAAAAAATAAAACTAATATTAATTATTGATAAAATAAAGTACGGCACAACTTTCCCAATTATTATTGTCAAAGATTTTAGGGGTGTTACTAATAGTAACTCCATTGAACCGTATTCTTTTTCTTTTACAATACTTACAGAAGTCAGCATTACAGATATTAATGTTAATATTAAAGCAATAATACCAGGGATAAACATCCAGGATGATTGCAATGTAGGATTATACAGCATTTTAACTTCAATTGAATAGGGTGGCACTATTGCAGTAGTTTTTGATATGTCCTGGACAAAATTATTTATCAAAGCTGAAGTATAATTAATTGCTAAGTTTGCTGTATTCGGTTCAGATGCATCAGCAATTATTTGGATAGATGCTATACCATTTTTAATAATACTTTTTGAAAAGTTTTGCTGAATTATTACAACTTCTTTCACTTTTCCACTTTTAAATAATTTTTCAATTTCTTTTTCGCTTTGTAATATGTGTCCTATTTTGAAAAAGTTTGAGAATGTCATTTTTGAAACAATTTTTTTACTAAATTCATCATTAGATTTATCTAATATGCCAATAGAAATATTATTTAAATCGTTAGATATTGCATAGCCAAATACTATTAATTGAATTGCAGGAATTGCAAAGATCACAATCAAAGTTCGCCAATCTCTAAAAATATGAAAGAATTCTTTCTTGATAAATGCAATTAATTGTTTCATATTAATTTCTAACAATCTTAATAAATAATTCATTCATTGTATTTACAAGGAATTTATTTTTTAATTCATTCGGTTTACCAATGGCTTTAATTATTCCTTGATCCATAATACAAATTCTTTGACAGTATTCTGCTTCATCCATATAATGGGTTGTAACAATAATGGTTGTTCCGTTAATTGAAGCTTGATAGATATTATCCCAGAAATTTCTTCTGACACTGGGATCGACCCCTCCAGTCGGTTCATCTAAAAAAATAATTGCCGGATTATGAATGCTTGCAACAACAAATGCAACTTTTTGCTTCCATCCAAGTGGAAGATTTGATACTCTTTTATCCATAAATCCACTAAGAGAAAAGGTGTGTTCGGCCCATTCAGCTCTTGATTTAATGCTTTTAAGGTTCAATCCATAAATTCCGCCAAAGAAGCGAATATTTTCGTAAATAGTTAATTCTTCATAAAGTGAAAATTTCTGGCTCATGTAGCCAATAGATTTACGAATTATCTCTGATTCAGAATAAATATCATAACCATTAACTTTCAATATACCAGAGGTTGGTTTGAGTAAACCAGTCATCATTTTTATAGCGGTTGTTTTTCCTGCTCCATTCGCACCTAATAATCCAAATATTTCACCTGGATGAACCTCGAAATTTAAATTATCATCAGCGATAAAATTGCCAAATTTTTTCACCAATTTCCGTGCATAAATTGCATATTTTTGAGGTTCTATTGTTGTTGCGATATCCATAAAAAACAATCTTCAATTGTTGGTTCAATTTTTTCGATAAGAATATTATTGATATCTGTAGCTTGAATAATTTCATCAAATGATAATTGAGTTGAACAATGTAAACTTTGACCGAATCTATTTATTATTGCATCAGGTATTATTTTTTTAAAATATTCAATTGTTTGATAAGTATTTTCATTCTTAATATCATATATATTAAATGGATAATTATTTAATATTTCGCTTGGTGAGGCTACTGTCAATATTTTGCCTTCTTTGATAAATGCAAGTCTATTACACTGTAATGCTTCATCCATATATGGAGTTGATACTAGTATCGTGATGCCCTCATTTTGATAATTTTTTAACATTTCCCAAAATTCAATACGAGAGATTGCATCAACACCAGTAGTGGGTTCGTCTAACAATAAAAATTTAGGTCTATGAATTAATGCACAAGAAAGTGCTAATTTTTGTTTCATTCCACCTGACAACTTTCCTGCTTTTCTTTCTTTATAAGGTTCAATTTGTTTATAAATTGGTTCAATTAAATAATAATTATCTTTTATTGATACACCAAAAATTTCTGCATAAAATTGTAAATTTTCTTCAACCGATAAATCCATATATAATGAGAACCTTTGAGGCATATAGCCAATTATCTTTCTTATTTGCTTATAATCTTTTTTTAAATCTAAATTAAGTATGTAAGCGTTCCCTTCATCCGGCAAAATAAGTGATGTCAAAATTCTTATCAAAGTTGTTTTGCCAGCTCCATCGGGACCAATTAATCCAAAAATTTCAGTTTGATTAATAGAAAAACTAACATTTGATAATGCATTAATATTTTCATAACTTTTTGTGATATTATTTACTCTAATTGCTTCCATAACTACTTGATGATAACATCTCCTAACATCCCGATTTTTAAGCTACCATCATTTTCTACTAAAATTTTAACTGCATAAACTAAATTTTTCCTTTCATTACGATTTTGAATAATTTTAGGTGAGAATTCAGCTTGTGACGATACCCAGCTAACGATTCCATTGTAGTCTTTTAACCCATTTTTACTGTCAACATAGACTTTAACATTTTGTCCTAATTTAAATTGAGATAATTGTTCTTCATCAATGTAGCACCTGAGATACATTTTGTTGAGATCAGCAATCTTTAGTAATGGTTTGTTTGGTAAAACTAATTCAAAAGGTTCCACATATTTCACTAAAATAGTTCCATCTATTGGCATTTGAATGTAACATTTTGATAATTGGTCGTCTAATTGTTTAATCTGAAATTTTACACTTTCCAGTTCATTTGTCACAAGATTATTTTGAGTCTTAGCGTTTTCAATTTGTTTCTCAATTATTTTGATGTTGTTTACAATATCATCTAATTGTTTTTGAGTAGCAGCATTTTGAGATACAAGTTTTTCAAATCTATTCTTTTCACTTTCCAAATTGGTTTTTTGTTGGTATAAAATGTCGAGTTGTGTGGATATATTTAAATATTTTGCTGAAATAAGTTTTTGTTGTGCTACTAATTGTTGTTTTTTTAAAAATAGAGAATTAGTGTCAACTATACCTAACAGTTGTTGCGAAGGATAATTTTTCCCTTCTTCAACATCCCATTTTATTAATTTCCCTTGTATTTCTGAAGAGAGCAAAATTTCTGTCGCTTCGAATTGGCCATATGCATCTGGTTGATTATCTCTATCGGAGCAAGAAAACATTACTGATGCAATACTTACTACAATAATTATTTTTAATTTTTTCATAATTTATTTTATTCCCATTAAAATTGAATAATACTGAATATAATATTGCTTTTCAATAGTATGCTTTTCATAATCTATTATTGCTTGTGTCTTGGCAGATAAATCATTTAAATAGTCAACGGCTTTCGCGGTACCATTTGTAAGTTTTGAATAAGTAGCTAATAATATTTTTTCTCTTAATTTTATGATTTCTAAATCATTTTCAATCTGTTTATCAATTTTACTGATATTTGCTAAAATTTCATTTTTTAGCAATATAATATTCTGAATAAATTGTGCTTTTTCATTATCTAATGAAGCTGTATTGATTTGTGCTATCTCTTCTTCTTTTCTACTTTTCCCCCAGTCAAAGATATTCCATGTCATTTTAACTCCAACAAGATAATATGAACTGTTGTTATTAGATAACATATTCAAACCGGGTTTGCCATATCCGAGCTGTCCAAAGGCAAATAATTTTGGAGAAGTTTGCTTTGATAAGATTTCTGCATTTATGTCGGCTATGTTTTTCTTCATTTCAAGTATTCTCAACTCTTTTCTATTCATTTTGTCAGTTTGAGAAAGGCTTTCATCTTTGTAATATATCAAATTATTGTTCACTCTGATATTTGTTAATAGTTCTATATTCTCACTCAAGTACTGACAATTAATCTCGTGTGTTTCAATTTGTTGAGAGATTTTAATCATTTCAATGTTTAGATAGTCCATATCGGTGTTAGTTAATATTCCGCCCGAAATTAAATTTGCTATATCATTTTTTTTGAAGTCTAATATCTTTTTTTGTTCATCCAATTGTTGTTTAGTTTTATAATTTATCAAGTAGAGATATATTAATTTATTCAGTAACTCTTTTTGTGAATCAAGGATTAAATCAGTTTGCAATTCTTCGATAAGTGAAAGATATTTATCTCTTTTATTAATAATATTCATTAAGAAACCATCGTAAATAATTTGATTTATCTCTAAATTGATTTTATATTGTGTTTTATCCATTGTTGGAAAATTTATACCAGGCAATGAAATTGGAACTTTGGTAACGTCGCTTTGATAAGAAACTTGCGAGGAGATATTGAATTGTGGTAAGTATGATGTTTTGTTTATATCTTCTCTAATTAATTGGATTACTTTTGTATTTGCCACATTATCTTTCAACTTATAATTGTTTGTTAGTCCTTCAATAAGCTGTTCAAAATAAATATAACTGGTATCCGCATATGAATTCAAATTGATAATCAATGTAAATAATATAATATATTTGACTTTCATATTTTTAATGCCTTTATAATAAAATCATAAATGTATTTTTTCCTTTGTTGAATAAATAATTGATACGATTTATCGTTGCCATCAAAAAGAAATGATGATATTACAGGTTTGGCTACTACTGGAAAAATGCACATTGATAGTATATTAACTAACAAATGTTTAATGGGATAAGATTTTATGCCTGCTTCTTGAAGGCTTTTATCGAAATTTTTAATTATCAAAGAAGGATTTAAGCCTGAACTTTTTATTATTGTAATAAGTTTTTCTGGTCTTTGACTTAATTCATTTAGAATGAAAATTGGTAGATATGGATTTTTCGTTAACAAATCAATATAACCCTCAATAAATGATTTGATTTTTTTTCTGAGAGGCTTATCAGAACTTATTACTTCTTGAATATTTGGAACAAATTCCGAAAAAGCTTGTTGAAAAATTGTCTTGAATAATATCTCTTTCTTTCTAAAATAGTAATGTAGCAATGCCTTGTTAATACCAGCTACATCTGCAATCTCTTGCATGGTAGCTCCATCAAAACCTTTTTGAATGAAAACTTTTTTAGCAGCTTCTAAGATTTTATTCTCGGGTTCTGATAGATTATTTGGGGAATTAATATTTTTATTGTTATCCATTTATTTTAACTAATTGGTTAAATTACTTAGTCAAAAATAATGATATTTTTCTTAAATACAAAATATTTTTTCATATTATTTCTCAGAATTACTGTTATTTTACTTTTGCTTCTTACTAATAAGTAAGTAATATTATTAATAATATTATTCTCAATTCGTTACTACTAGCTATATATATTAATAATCAATAATTATCGCGAAGCATTATGTCAATTGAAAACATACTTCAAAATCGCATACTTGTTATTGATGGTGCGATGGGTACTATGATTCAACGATACAACCTTTCGGAAAATGATTTCCGTGGCAATCGTTTTGCTGCTCATAACAAGTTGCTTAAAGGATGCAATGATATACTTAATTTGACAAAACCTGATGTGATAGAAGAAATTCATCACCAATATCTTGCCGCTGGCGCAGATATTATTGAAACAAACACTTTCAACTCAACGAGAATATCGCTTGCAGACTATGATTTGCAAGATTATGTTTATGAGATTAATTATAATGCTGCACAAATAGCTCGCAAAATTGCTGACAAGTTCTCTAACTTTGAATATAAATTTGTTGCAGGTAGTATTGGACCAACAAATAAAACACTTTCTATTTCGCCCGATGTTAATAATCCTTCTTTTAGAAGCGTGAATTTTATTCAGATGGTTGATGCGTATAAAGAACAGGTAAATGGATTGATTGATGGTGGATGTGATGTTTTACTTGTCGAAACCGTATTCGATACTCTTAATGCAAAAGCTGCTTTATTTGCAATTCAAAGTGTTCTCGAAGAAAAAGGACGAAAGCTTCCTGTGATGCTTTCTGTTACATTTTCCGATGCATCAGGCAGAACATTATCGGGGCAAACTCTTGATGCTTTTCTTGTATCCGTGAATCATTTTCCTCTATTATCAATAGGTTTGAATTGTGCCCTTGGTGCAAAGGAAATGTATCCACTCATTTGGGACTTATCGTTAAGAACACATCTCTTCATTTCGACATATCCAAATGCTGGTTTGCCAAATCAATTTGGGCAGTATGACGAAACTCCTGAAAATATGAGCGAGTGGATAAGATTATTTATAGATGAGGGTCTGGTAAATATTGTTGGTGGTTGTTGCGGAACAACCCCTGATTTTATAAGACTTTTTAAAAATGCTACATTAGGTAAAAATCCACGCAAACCAATAAATTTTTCTAGAAAGACTCAGTTATCGGGGCTTGAACCACTTACAATTGAAAAGGATAGTAATTTTATTAACATTGGTGAAAGAACAAATGTAGCAGGTTCAGCAAAATTTGCAAAATTAATTAAAGAAAAAAAGTATGATGAAGCAGTTTCTATTGCTCGGCAGCAAATAGAAAATGGTGCCCAAATAATCGACATTAATTTTGATGACGCACTATTAGATGCAAAGCTTGAAATGGAAATCTTTCTAAGAACAATTGCAGCTGAACCAGATATTGCAAAAGTCCCATTTATGATTGATAGCTCGAAGTGGGAAGTTATTGAAACAGCTTTACAAAATATTCAAGGCAAAGCAATAGTAAATTCAATTAGTTTAAAAGAAGGTGAGCAAGTATTTCTCGAACAGGCAAAGCTTATTCGTAAATATGGTGCAGCAGCAATAGTAATGGCATTTGATGAAAAAGGACAAGCTACAGATTTTCAGCGGAAGATTGAAATATGCGAACGTGCTTATAAATTACTTACTGAAAAAATAGACTTTCCACCTGAGGATATCGTTTTCGATTGCAATATCCTTACAATTGGAACTGGAATTGCTGAACACAATAATTACGCCGTTGAATTTATTCGTGCAGTAGAATGGATCAAAAAGAATTTACCTTATTGCAAAACAAGTGGAGGGATAAGTAATTTATCGTTCGCTTTTAGAGGTAGCAACCTAGTTCGTGAAGCTTTGCACTCTGTTTTTCTCTACCATGCTATCAATGCAGGCTTGGATATGGGCATTGTCAATGCTGGTGCTTTACCAATTTACGATGAAATTGATTTTGAATTGAGGTGTTTATGCGAAGACTTGATTTTAAATCGGAGAGAAGATGCAACTGAAAGATTACTTGAATATTCATCAAAGCTTGGGAAAAAAGAAACTGATAAATCGAAAAAAGATGATTGGAGAAGTCGTACAGTTGATGAGCGTCTTGAATATTCACTGGTGAATGGAATAAATGAATATATTGAAGAAGACATAAAAGAAGCACTTGAAAAGTATTGCTTTGCTTTAAAAATCATTGAAGGACCATTAATGAGAGGAATGGACAAGGTTGGAGAACTATTCGGGCAAGGGAAAATGTTTTTACCACAAGTAATGAAATCAGCAAGAGTAATGAAAAAAGCTGTTAGTATGCTTGAACCAATTATCATTGAACAGAATAAAAAAGATGGTGTTTCAAAAAAAGCAGGGAAAATATTATTAGCAACAGTGAAGGGGGACGTTCACGATATCGGGAAAAATATCGTTGGTGTAGTGCTTTCTTGTAATAATTATGAGGTGATTGATCTGGGAATTATGACACCTGTTGAGAAAATCTTGTATGAAGCAAAAAAACATAATGTTGATATTATTGGATTAAGTGGTTTAATTACACCATCTCTTGATGAAATGGTAAATGTAGCCACTGAAATGCAAAAACACAACTTTTCTATTCCGCTACTAATTGGCGGAGCGACTACATCAAAACTACATACTGCGATTAAGATTGACCCTCAATATTCAGGTGCTGTAGTTTATGTTAAAGATGCTTCTTTAAGCGTTCCAGTTGTTGCAGAACTTCTGGATAATAACAGAAGAAATGATCTTATTCAGAAAATTAAGAGTGAATATGAAAATTTGAGACATAAATATTACCAAGAAAAAAATATCAAGAATCATTCTATTTCTTTATCAGAAGCAAGACATAACAAGTATTTCTGGAGGCAGGAAGAAGCCGAAATTGTTCACCCGGCGTTTATTGGTATCGATTATATATATAATATGGATTTGTCTGTCCTTAAAGATTATATCGACTGGACTTTCTTTTTTTATCAATGGGGTATAAATAAAAAATACCCGGAAATATTCCAAGACACTGAGAAAGGACAGGAGGCAAGTCGTTTATTCGAGGATGCAAATTTACTATTGAATGAAATAGTTGAAGGGAAGAAACTTACGGCAAATGCAGCTTTTGGTATTTTTAAAGCTAACTCTGTTGATGAAGATGTTGAAATATATGTAGATGATAGAATTGAAAGAATGTGTTTTTTGAGAGATTGCAGCAAAAGAAATGTAAATGAAAAAAATTTATGTTTGGCTGATTTTATCGCACCCAAAGAAACTGGAATTGAGGATTATATAGGTTTATTTGTTGTAACAGGTGGGATTGGTTCCTATGAACTTGCAGATAAATTTAAAAAACAAGGGGACGACTATAGTTATACAATGGTCAAAATACTTGCGGATAGATTTGCCGAAGCTTTCGCTGAATACTTGCATAAAGAAATCAGAACAAAAATTTGGGGATTTTCACCAAATGAAAATTTAACAATTCCTGATTTATTTAAAGAGAAATATAGGGGAATTCGTCCAGCACCAGGTTATCCTGCTTGTCCGGACCATTCTGAAAAGAAAATGATATTCGAATTACTTGATGCGAAGAGAATAGATGTTCAGCTTACAGATACATTTATGATGTGTCCAGCTGCTTCGGTTTGTGCTTATGTTTTTGCACATCCGAAATCGCATTATTTTAAAGTCTTTTCTCTTGGTAATGAACAAATTGAATTGTACGCGAAAAAGAAAAACATAACAATTGAAAAAGCAAAAAAAATTCTGTTAGATACATTAAATTTAAGCATATGATAGTTGCTGAGTTATTAAAAAGTACTAAAAAGACGCTTTTTTCCTTCGAACTTTTGCCACCATTGAAAGGTAAAAGCATTCAAGAAATTTATGATACTATTGAACCACTTCTCGAATTCAATCCCGCTTATATTAATGTTACATATCATAGGGAAGAGGTTGTTTATAAAAAACGCGAGGACGGTTTACTTGAAGAACGCCTTATTAAGAAACGTCCTGGAACAGTAGGAATTTCAGCTGCAATAAAGCATAAATATAACATTGAGGTTGTTCCCCATTTAATTTGTTCAGGATTTACGAAAGAAGAAACCGAAGATGCATTAATTGACCTCAATTTTTTAGGAATTCATAACTTGTTAGTTGTTCGTGGGGATCCAGACAAAACTTTGAAAACTTTTATTCCAACAAAAGGCGGACACACTTATGCAAGCGAATTAATTGAACAAATTTCAAACTTGAACAAAGGCATATATTTAGATGAAGACATCGCAAATCCTACACCAACTCAGTTTTCAATTGGTGTTGCTGGTTATCCAGAAAAGCATCCAGAATCGCCAAATTTCGAGACTGATATCAGAGTACTCAAGCATAAGTTAGCGTGTGGAGCAAATTATATTGTAACTCAATTATTTTTCGATAACAAATATTATTTTGATTACGTTGAATTATGTAGAAAAAATGGAATTGATGTTCCAGTCGTTCCAGGTATAAAACCTATTTCAGTAAAAGGACATTTAAATATATTACCCAAAAACTTTTATGTTGAAATTCCTATTGAATTATCAAGAGAAGTTGAAAAGTGTAATTCCAATAAAGAAGTTGAGCAAGTCGGAATCGAATGGGCTATTATGCAAGCAAAAGAATTGATTGCAGCAAAGGTCCCGAGTATTCATTTTTATACAATGGGGCGATCCTCAAACATTGCTCAGATTGCACAATCAATATATTAAAATGGAGTTTTTTGTTTAAGATGGTATATATAAGCTAAAATTTGCGCTACTGCTTTGAACAATTGTTCTGGTATTTCTTGGTCAATTTCACAGGTGAAATAAAGCTGCCTTGCCAGAGGTGGTTCTTCTACAACAGGTACATCGTTTTCCAGAGCAATTGTTTTAATTTTTAACGCAAGATAATCAACACCTTTTGCGACAACCTTTGGTGCATTATCAATGCCAGACTTATATCGTAATGCAACAGCAAAATGCGTAGGGTTTGTTATTACTACATCTGCTTTTGGAACATTTTTCAGCATAAGTTTTCGCAAACGATTTCTCATAATAGAGCGTATTCTTGCTTTTACCATCTGGTCGCCTTCGCTCTGCCGCATTTCGTCTTTAACTTCTTGCTTTGTCATTTTCATTTCGTTTTTAAAACGCCACTTTTGGTACATATAATCAAAAGCTGCAATAAAAATGAATAACACTCCAATTTTCCATACCAATTCAAAACTAATATCTACCATCAGTGAACCAAAATCAAAAAACGGTCTCTCTGAAAGTGTAATAAGCTCTTCTGTATGATTTAAAATGATATATATTGCTAATCCTCCGAGCAAAAATAGCTTTAAAAAGCTTTTTACTAATTCTACAAGTGAGTTAGTCGAAAATAGGATTTTGCGAATTCCTTCGAATGGATTGAACACTTTTTTGAAATTCAAACCTTCAGTGAATTTTTTCGTGGCAATTTTAAAACCAACCTGTGAAATTTCACCGATTAATGCAACAACGTAGATTGTTATCATTAGTGGTAAAAGAATGGATGCAAGCAACAGAATAAATTTGTAGAAACTACTTATTAAATTTGTATAGGTAATTTCATAGTTCGCGACATTATGTAAAACATTAATCATCAGTCCTCTATAAGTATTCATTATAGAGCTTCCCCAAGCAAAAAGAAGCAACCCACCTATTATTATCATTCCAGCAGTAGTTACATCTGTACTTTTGCCTATCTGACCTCTGTTTCTTGCCTCTTCCAATCGCCTGCTGGTAGGTTCTTCGGTTTTTTCTTGACCTTCTTTGTTTTCAGCCATTGTCCTATCTCGTTACATTTTCTGGATTTAATGTTAATAACATATTCATTAATTCGTGCTGGATATTATACATCGCATATTTAATGACCAACACCACCATAGGAACAGTAAGAAATAGCATTACTAATCCTACACCTATTTTAATCTGAAAACTAAGCATAAAAATGTTAGTTTGCGGTGCCATTCTAGCCAGAAGCGCGAGTACTAAATTTGTGCAAAATAAAGATAATATAATTGGGGCTGATATTTTTAATCCTAACATAAGAACAGATGAAACAAATTTGATTAACACGGTTACTGTTGCCTCGGAAATAGCAAAAGTAGTCAATGGAACAGCTTTAATGCTAAAAAAGAGAGTTTCAATTACGTAATGGTGCCCGTTAATCATCAAAAAAATCATCATAGCGATTAAAAAGTAAAATTCACCGACTAAGGTTGGTGCACCTTGTTCCTGGTCGAAAATTGCTGCTGCTTGAAATCCCATTTCAAAGTCAATTAATCCACCGGCAAAACGGGCTGCCCACATAACCATATTGGCAGAAAAACCTATTATCATTCCAACCAGCATTTCTTTAAACACAAGCAAAACCAAATTCCACAGATGAAAATCAATTTGTGGCTGTTCATTCCAAAATGGAGCTGCAACAGATACTGTTAAAATAATACCTAAAATAAATTTTAAATGAACAGGGATACCTGTGCTGCCGAAAAATTGAGCAGTAATAAAAATTCCACTAATCCTTATGAAGATTAATGTAGAAATTAAAAATTTTGCTGTCAATATGGATAGGGTGATGCTATCAAGCATTTATCTACAACCTTGGTATCCACGAATATACTTCTAAGACAAATGTTTTTAAAGTAGATAGCATAAATGGAAGCAATATAACAATTAGTATTACTACTGATAATATTTTTGGGACAAATGTCAAAGTTTGTTCTGAAATCGATGTTGCAGCCTGAAAAATTGAAATAATCAATCCAACTATTAATGAGACAATTAATAGAGGACCTACTATTAACAAAACGTTATAAAACGCTTCACGAACAATATGAATAATAAACTGGTCTGTCATACTATTCTCACTTTATAATGCTTTTCATTAATGAATCAACAACTAAATACCAACCATCAACTAAGACAAATATTAGAACTTTAACGGGTAATGAAATAAGCTGTGGCGGAAGAAGAAACATACCCAGCGACATTAAAGTTGATGCAATTATCATATCAAGAACTAAAAATGGAATAAATATCAGAAACCCTATTTGGAAGGCAATTCTCAATTCGCTTAATGAATAAGCTGGAATAATTGCCCAAATTGAGACGTCGTCAATTGTATTCGGTTTATCTCCTCCACTAAGTTTGATAAATAATCCAAGATCTTCTTCCCGCGTATGTTTTAACATAAATTCCCTGAAAGGTTGTATCATATTATTCACTGCTTGTTCTTGGTTAATCTCTTCTCTCAGATATGGTTGTAATCCTTTTTGATTTGCTTCATTTAACACGGGTTGCATAACAAAAAAAGTAAGAAATAGGGCTAAACTTGTTAGCAATTGGTTTGGTGGTTGGGTCTGAGTGCCAAGTGCTTGCCGTAAGAAATGAAAAACAACAATTATTCGTGTAAAAGAAGTCATCATAACCAATATTGATGGAGCAAGTGTCAATATTGTCATTACAACAAGGATTTGAAGTGTAAGTACTAAATCATCCTTGCCATCTGCCATATCAACATTTATTGATAATTTAGGTATGGCAATAGTGTTTTTGGGTGGAATTTCTTCCTGCCTTTGGGCTAATAAATTGCAATTTATTAGCAATAACAATATTGCTGTTAATATATATACTGAAATTTTCATTATCAATCATATTTTTCTTATTCAATTGCAATGAAAATGCCACATTATAAAAATATGGATTATTTTTTTTGTAAGCTATTGAAATAAAATAGGATAATTTAAATAAGAAAAATGTTTATGTTTCTCTGAATCATTATTTATTGCTCAAATAAATACTATTGAACAATATTAGCCTATAATCCAATAAAGATAAAACCGAGAACAACTTTAAACAAATACGCAGAAATAGTTGCTACTAATACACTTAAAATTGATGAAAAAACTACTACTTTTGTCCCAAATTCTTTTAGAATTACAACGAACGTTGTCAAACAAGGAAAATAAAAAGTAACAAAAATAATGAAAGAAACAACCTGAATGATATTAAGTGGTAACTCGCCAATAAAGTTCACACCAAGAGCTTGATTTGCCATCACTAATATTAATTCTTTACGCAGAAATCCAAAAATTAGAGTAGAACCAAGCTGTTCAGGAAGCCCTAAAATAGTAGTCAAAATTGGCTCAAACAAAATATTCAAATATTCTGCAAAATGAAAATATTCAAACCAACTCAAAACAATGCTGCCAAGAAGAAGGAAAATTGATGCTTCTTTCAAAAAATCTTTTGTTCTAAGCCAAGTTGCTTTCATCGAACCACGGACTGATGGACGCTGTAATCTTGGAATATCTAATATCAAACCGGTAGGTTTAGTCAGGAATTTTGACATAATTTTTCCGTGTAGTGCCAGTACAAAAATAACATAGGCAAATACAACAACCGCCCAGAATGGTCCAGTAAATGCTGCTGCCAATGCAAAAATAACTGCTATTCTTGCCGAACAGGGTACAAAAGGAATTAGTACAGCGGTAATCATTCTATCTCGTGGGTTTTCTATCATTCTTGTAGCATAAATGGCAGGAACAGAGCAGCCAAATCCAAGTATTATTGGTACTACTGATTTCCCGTGCAAGCCAATTTTATGCATAAGACCATCAATTAAAAAAGCAACACGTGAAAGATAACCTGTTTCTTCGAAAATTGCTGTTAAAAGAACAAGTGGAATAAAATATGGGAGGACAATTCCAACTATTCCAATAAACCCTTGCACCGCACCGTGCAAAGAAATATATAAAAATAGATTTACATTTCTTAACTTTTCAACTTCATCTGTGAGTAAACTAAGAGGGAATTCGGCTAAGCTAGCTAAAAATTCACCAACAATGAATATCAAAAAGAAATAGAGAAAGAAAAATGCAGTAAGGAAAAAATAACCATAGATCGGGTGCAGAAGTAAATTATCTATCTTGCTTATTAATGGTGTTTTCCTTGTTGGCTTGATTAAACAAACTTGTTCAGAAATTTTCATCGCTAAATGGTGTCTTTCGTATGATATGCATTCGAAACCATCCATATTGTGCTCTTTTTGCAAATTATCAAGTACTTCTTTTTGGATATTTTCAACGTGTTCAATTATTGTTTTTGATAATATATTTGGATTTTCAATTGCTTTTATCGCATAAAAACGTGAAGAAACTTCATTGCCATTAATATGATTTTTAATTTCTTTTTCAACTATTATTATTTTTTCTTCTAAATGATGAGTAAATTTAAAAAACGTTTGTTTGTGTTTTGCGTTGTTAAATAGTAAATTTTTGATTTCATCTAATAATTGCTTAGCACCTTTGCCGTATAAAGCTTGTGTTGGGACAACTGGCAAGTTCAATAATCTGGACAGTTTTTCTGCATCAATTATATGCCCCTGACTATTAGCAACATCTTCCAAATTCAAAGCAACTATCATTGGAATACCGAGTTCTAAAAGTTCAATTGTAAGTTCTAAACTTCTTGTTAGCATAGAAGCATCAACAACATTAATTATCAGGTCAATTCTCTGATGAAGCAAAAATTTTACAGTTATTTCTTCTGCTGGATGGATATAATTTAAAGAAAATAGTCCAGGCAAATCGATTAATCTTAATGTATCGCCATAAAGATTGACATCTGTCGAATTTACTTCTACCGTTGGGCCTGAACTTAATACCTTTATATCGGAAAGAACTTTGAAAAGAGTGCTTTTCCCTGAGTTAGGTTGCCCTATTAGGACTGCTTTATATACTTTATTCATTCTAAAACTCTACAAAAATTTTATCAGCTAAACCTCTACCAATCGCAACTTTTGAATTGCTGTTGGATTTGTTCAATATTAAGACTGGACCCCACTTTGCCCAATTCTGCTTAACAATAATATCATTAATATGAATACCCAAAATTGCTAAATGTTGGCGTATATCTTTTCCAGCTTGAACATCAATAACTTTCAAATTCCTTTCTGCTGGTGCTTCTATTAAACTAACTTTTGCCATAAAATAACAAATTCAACAATTAGGAAAAACTAAATTACAAAATAGTATTAACTAATCAAAATAATATAATAAAAATCTATAAATATCTTCTATCAAAGGAACAATAGATGAAAGAAACAATGAACTCAAAAAGAATTAGAAAGCTTAATAATAAACCTCTAATCAACGGTGAAGTAATCTACTGGATGAGTAGAGATCAGAGAGTCGAAGATAATTGGGCACTGATTTATGCACACAAATTAGCAAATGAAAATGGAAGAAAATTAAAAGTTATTTTTACACTTGATTTCTCATATCCTTTGGCTAATTATAGAAGCTTTTCATTTATGTTAGAGGGACTTAAACAAATTCAAGAAAGATTATATGAGCTAAATATTTCTTTCGAACTATTAATTGGTAATCCGATTGAAAAATTAATTGATTATTATAAATCTAATCAAGTTGCAGCAATAGTCAATGATTTTGATCCACTGAGAATAAAACAGTATTGGAAAAAGGAAATCGCAAAAGCAATTGACTGTGCTTTTTTTGAAGTTGATGCACATAACATCGTCCCAGTTTTTTATGCTTCGGATAAACAGGAATTTACTGCTTACACAATACGATCTAAATTACATAAATTGCTAAACGAATTTCTTGAAGAATTTCCCAGAATAACTTATTTCAGTCAAAACGGATACATTAATAAAATTGATTATTTTCAAGATATTGACGATTATTTGAAAAAAGTTGATTTCATTAATCCTACCCAATTTAAACCTGGAACCAAAGAAGCATTCAGTGTTTTAAACGATTTTATCGAAAATAAGTTAAAATATTATTCAGAAAAGCGAAACGACCCTTCTTATAATTATCAGTCCAATCTATCGCCTTACTTGCATTTTGGACATATTTCTGCACAAAGAGTTTTTCTCGAAATAATGTCGAAAGATGGGGTAGAGGAATATTCAAAGGAGTTTATCGAAGAGTTATTCATAAGACGTGAGCTTTCCGATAACTTTTGCTTGTTCAACTCAAACTACGATAATTTTGACGGTTTTCCAGATTGGGCAAAAGATACACTTAACAACCATCGAGTAGATAAAAGGGACTACATTTATTCAATTGAAGAGTTCGAAACTGCTAATACACACGATATATATTGGAATGCAGCACAAAAAGAAATGCTTTACACTGGTAAAATGCATGGCTATATGCGAATGTATTGGTGTAAAAAAATTCTTGAGTGGACTATCAGTCCAGAGGAAGCACAGCAAATAGCCGTTTTCTTAAATGATAAATATTCAATTGATGGACGTGACCCTAATAGTTACGCTGGTATTGCCTGGTCGATTGGTGGTGTTCACGATAGACCTTGGGCTGAAAGACCTATTTTTGGTAAAATTAGATATATGAATGATAAAGGATTAGTTAGGAAATATAACATACAATCTTATGTTGAAAAATGGGCATAAATTTAATAGATTTTGATTTTCCAATTAACATTTTCATTCTCAGAGGATATAATCAAGCATTTGGCATTTTGAAGCAGTCCATAATTGAGAGAGTACTGGTAATGTTTAGTCGAGAAATTTAACGCTTCACCATATATTTTTATTCGAATGTATCTATAATCGCAAATAACGTATTCTTCTTTATTGAAAACTTCAACTCCTGGGAAAAAATGAAGTAAGATTTTTTTGTTTCCTTTTTGCTTACAATAGTCATTAAACTCAATAATTTCATCCTCAAATGTAATTATTCTTTTACAGGGATAATTGAAAGCGTAATGCTCCGCAATAATTAATTTATCAGAGAATTTTAATATTTTTCCTTTTGCGAGGTGCTTTTCAATCCAGAATAAATCATCTTTTGAATTTTCAGAAAAAATGTTTTGTTCGAAACCTTCATATGTAATTGTATTATGAGAACAAATAGAACGGTAAAGATTTCGAATTTTTGGGAAAGGTGTATAGCAGTAAGTCCCAGTGTTAACAATAATAGGCATGTTATCAACGAAAAGTTCAAACGATAAGCAATCGCTATGATTGTGCCCACCTTTGCCTTTTTGTCCAAGTTTGCCAATTGAAAAAACTAAATGATACTTTTTATTCCAAACTGAACAAATACCTGATTTTTCAAATAATTTGCCTTTATATATTTCATCTGAATTTTTGTTTTCAAGATACTTATTAATCGGAACAATGATGTCATAAATCGTATTGATATTATATTCAATATTTGATTTATTTCTTAAAATTTTGCCAACATAAAATTCATTATACCTTTCGAAAATTTTATTACCTATAACGTCAGAAAAAAATCCGGCAAACAAACTGATTATATTCCAGGGATTATTTGCATTATGAAACAAGAAATCAATTGTGTTAACTTTCTTAGGCAAATATTTTACATATAAAGGTGTCAGATGTATAAAATATCCGCCATCATTATCGCCAAATTGAGAGAAATAATGGCTTTTTGTTGAGTTGAATAGCAAAAATTCAAAAATACGAAATAGTTGAAGTAGTAATTTATCGTCTATAACTATTCTATCGCCTGATAATTTAATATGCTTATTTCGAAAATTATTGAAGAGTTTGAATCTTGGTTTAGGTATGCTTAAAGCAGAAAAAATGGCATAGAATACCATTTCAGAACAGAATCTATGATATGGCATTGAGCCTTCAAAATTACCACCATCATTGTAGAACTGATAAAAAATTTCATTTATTAATTTATTCAAAGAATTTGCAAAAAGCTTTTGAGTATACTCATTAGTTGGCAGATATGTAGAAATAATCAAAAGCGAGGAAATGCAAGCAAGATAATGATTGCCCCGTAATCCAGAATTCCACTCTGGATTTTCTTGAACAAATTCTATATGTTCAAACAACACATCCAAAAGTATTTTTTCGAAATTTTCATCAAATTTTGCTCCTACTTGTTTAAAAAAACTATATGCAAGTAATATATTAACCGATCTTATTGCAGCATCCATAGGAGAAACCCATTGTACTCCAAATTTAGGTGGATTTGAAATACGGAAATCAATTATTATGTTTTTAAAAACATTTGAGTAATGCTTAGCTCTTTCAGTGTTTCCTAAATTGTTAAATAAATAATATGCATAAGACAAAGTTATTAAATATTGCATACGTCCAAGTTCCCAAGGAACTTTTATATCTGCGCCTTTGACATTACCGTAAATAATTTTATTGGAAGTCGATGATACATTCCAATGATAATTACTTTTGAAATCAACTTGCCAATCAATAAATTTATACTTTTTATCAATTTGAGTTAATAATGAAAAAGCGAATTTCCTATTTTCTTTATTTGGGAAAGAATTTACTAAATCAATGATTTCTTGCTGATTTTCTTCTGTTTCGTTAATGTTTGATTTATTATCATTATTTTCTAAACTAACAGTTTTAATTCCACTGCCAAGCAAGTCGAATTTGTTTTCTGAAATAAGTGCTGCAACAGTTTTAATTTGCTCGGGAAAGTGTTGTATATTTTCAATCGGAGGCAATGGAATGGTATGATAATTAATGCTTTTGAACCATTCAGGAGCTGATAAATATGTTGCTTTCTTTTTGTTTAAATAATTTGTAATTGGCGAATAAAAATATTTTAATACTTTCTGTGAAAGTTTTCTAAAAGCAATTAATGGAGAAATACGAACTATTTTAATAATTTTGCTCAACTTGAGATGATTTTTTTTAATAAGCAAACGATAAGTTTATAAATTATTGTATAACTCAATTGACTTTTTGATTTTCCATAGTATTTCTATTGCATCAGAATCATTTTTCAAAATTGCTTCAAGAATTAATCTTGTTTTAGTTTGTTTCAAGTTTATATTATTCAAAGTATTAATAAACTCAACAAGATGCAAGAAAATGTTATTATAATAATATTCATCAGAAGTATCGGGAAACTCAGCAATTAATTTTTTATTTTTTAGAATTATCTTAGTAAAACCAGTATTTAGAGAAGCAATTCTCAATCGAACGGCAAATATTAAATTTATAGCTTCTTTTGGTAGTTTTCCATATTTATCAATGATTTCTTTTGTTAAATCTTCAAGTTCTTTATTTGTAGTGCAGTTATATAATAATTTATAATAATTAAATCTATCGGTGGAATTTTCAATATAATAATCAGGGAAGAAGGCATCTCTATCGATTTCAATTGCGATGTCTTTCTCTAATGACTTTGGTAAATGCTGAATATCTTTAAATAATTCGGGATATTCTTCAGTTCTTAATTCATAAACAGCTTCATCTAATATTTTTTGGTATAATTCAAATCCAATATCAACAATAAATCCGCTTTGTTCTGCTCCTAATAAATTGCCTGCGCCACGAATTTCAAGGTCTCGCATAGCAAGACGCAAACCACTACCTAATTCCGTGAATTCTTCAATAGCTTGTAGTCGTTGAATAGACTGCTTTTTCAAGATCTTGAAATTAGGAACTACAAGAAAGCAATAAGCCTGTGTGTTGGAACGACCTACGCGACCACGTAGTTGATAAAGCTCGGCTAAGCCGAAATTATGAGCGTTATTTATTATCATAGTATTTGCATTAGGGATATCAATACCAGCCTCGATTATTTTAGTAGCAAATAGAACGTTAAATTTTTTCTCAAGGAATTTTTTCATGACTGTTTCTACTTCACTTGAAGGCATTTGCCCATGTATAATTCCATATTTCATATTTGGCAATAACATTGAAATATCTGCTGATAGCTTATCAATTCCATCAATTTTATCATTAACGAAAAAAATTTGTCCACCACGATTTATTTCATTTATAATTATTTTGGACAAGAATTCAGGGTTAAATTCTATAATTTCTGTCTCAATAGATAAGCGATTTCTGGGTGGAGTTTCAATTATACTTAAATCTCTTGCTCCGAGCAACGAAAAATTCAGCGTTCGTGGTATAGGTGTAGCAGTCATTGTAAGAGTATCTACATTAACTTTTAACTGTCTTAATTTTTCTTTTGCGGCTACGCCAAACCTATGCTCCTCATCTATAATTAAAAGTCCTAAATTTTTGAATTTTACGTCTTTGCTAAGTAATCTATGAGTTCCGATAACAATGTCAATCTTTCCATTTGCAAGATTGTCAATTACTTTCTTTTGCTCATTCTTTGACTTAAAGCGTGATAGGACATCTACTTTTATTGGATACCTCGAGATTCTATCAGAAAAAGTTTGATAATGTTGCTCGGCTAAAATTGTTGTCGGTACCAATACCGCAACTTGTTTACCGGCATTGGCTGCTTTGAAAGCAGCACGAATAGCAATTTCAGTTTTCCCGAAGCCTACATCTCCACAAATTAATCTATCCATTGGATAGCTACTTTCCATATCTTTTTTTACATCAGCAGTTGCAGATGCCTGATCAGGTGTATCTTCAAAATAGAATGATGCTTCAAACTCTTGCTGCCAAATGTCGTCACCTGGAAATGGGAAGCCTTCACTGCTTTTTCTTTCTGCATATAGTTTTATTAATTCTCTTGCTATATCTTTAAGTCTGGACTTTATTTTGCTTTTTTTGCGTGTCCATTCAGTTGAACCTAATTTTGTGAGTTTTGGGATAACCCCTTCGCTTGAAGTATATTTTTGTATCTTGTGAATATAATTTAAATGAACATATAATAAATCTCCATCAGCAAAAATAATTCTTATAGCATCTTGTTTATTGTCACCAATCTCAATAGTTTGAAATCCATCAAATTTTCCAATACCTTTATCTGTGTGGACAACATAGTCGCCGATTTGAAGCTGTCGTAGTTCTTTCAGGGTTATTCCTTGGTGCTTTTTTGTTCTTTTTGTTGGAGTAATTCGTTGACGATTAAAAATTTGATGTTCTGTAAAATAAGCAAATCGCTCTTCTTCAATAATAAAGCCTGAGGATAATGAGTAATTTTGCCAAACAATATTTTTTTGAAAATTGTCGAAAATAATATCATCGTTAAATGATAATTCGAGCAATTCTTTTAATCTGTTAAGATGAATGTCCCCATTTGCAGCAATAACAATATCGAATTTCTGACTAACAAGATTTATCAGTTCTTCTTTAAAATGAGCAATATGTGAGTTATAATTAGGTTGTGGATTGATGGTTATGTTAAAGTTGGCATTACCTAATGGATTTAATACAATTGAATTAAAAGAGGCGACTTTATCTATTAGCTTTTCATCGATTTCAAAATAATCAAACACTAATACAGTTTTATCGTCAAAATATTCAAGAATATCTCCAGAAAAGTTATTTGTCGAATCAAAAGTGCTGTTAATGAAAGTTACTTCATCTAAGTTTTTTATACTACGTTGAGATATCGGTTCAAATTCTCTAATATTTTCAATTTCATCATCCCAAATCTCAAGCCTAATTGGATTGTCAAAAGCAATAGGGAAGACATCGATTATATTCCCTCTTATTGATACTTCGCCTTGTTGAGAAACAAAGGGTTCCTTTTGAAAACCATTTAGCAACAAATTTTGTGTAAATGGGATATAATCAATTTTTAAACCTTTTTTCAATGTGATTTTTTTATCGTAAATCTCATTTATTTTGGGCAGTTTCTGAGTGAAAATCTCTTTATTTAAAATAATAATTCCAGAATTGTTTTCAGCAAATCTATTTAATCCTTCAATGATATAGGAGAGATTAATGTTTAATTCTTTTTCAATGGTTTTCTGTTTTGATTCTTTGATAATAGAAATATATTTTTCATCTATTAGTTGTATTAAATCATCATACCATGATTCTGCATCTAAATTATTATCGCAAAGAACAACGTATTTCCATTTGCATTTTGAACAAATAGTGGCTAAAAATACACTTTTTGCTGATGAAATTAGGTTTTTAACACTTATCTTAAAATTCTGATTTGAATTGATAACATTGTAGATTTCGCGAATAAACCGGTATAATGAAAATTTCGATATCAACAAAGCTTCTTTTTCAATTAAACTATTCATAATAAAATTTGTTACTAATCTTGAAATTTAATATGTTAATATCTTGATTAAATTTAGTAATAAGTGAATTAAAAGTGTTTATATTATTGACAATTTCTTGTTTTTTTTCAACTAATTTGTCAATTTTATCCTGAATGTTTGCTTTCTGATTAACCAAATCTTTAAGTATTTTATTAATTTTCTGAAAACTGCCTTGGTCTTTCTTGATTTTTAAATATACAATTATTCTATTAAGTGCCACAATTCCAGCAAGAATTACAATGAATAATGAAAAGAAAAAATCAATATTAATGAATTTAACAATGTCGTTTACCAATACAAAAAAAATGACAAAAATTGGTAGCAATATATAAATTAGCTTTGAATCATGTTTATATTTTTCCAGTAACGCCTCAATCTCAGCAATCTCTTTGTTGATAACAAACAAGTTGGCTTCCAGTTGAGAATGTTGTGATTTTATCTCAGTCTCTTTGTTATATAAGTCGGTTATATTATTTGTCAACATTTCTAGTTCATTTGATAAGGTTAAAAATTCTTTTTGTATTTGTTCAAGATATTTTTCCCACGCCTCGCGGATCTTAGAGTCGGTTTTTGCAAATAATTCCGTACTGCAACAATTTTCAAGAGACAACACTATTTGAGATATTTTACTATCAACGAAGTATAGACCATTTTTTTCTTCAAAAAATACAGGGTATTTATCAATTATCTTTCTTACAATTGGGGCATCATCACCAAAAACATATTGGATTGCAAAAAATTTATCAAAGCATCTGAAAAATGAAAGCATTCTTAAAAAACGACGTTCCGATAATTCAAAGTTCTTAAATAATGAATAAAAAGTATTATATAATTCAGCAATAATTTCTAAAGATTTTGCTGTATTGGGAGTTTCATTCTTTATGTTATTGACAATAAAAGTTCTTATTTCATCTTTTACTTTAATTCTATTGTTAGATGTTTTTTCACAGAATTCATTAGTATTTGATAAAAAACAATAAGCATCTTCGATGCAATCACTAATAAGAGGGAGAAATTCAAGTGTTTCAAAATCAAAGCTATCAAAGAAAGCAACTGATAATAAGCAATCTTTTTGTTTTTCTGTTAGGTAATTAAAAGCACGTTGAACGACAATGCTTTCAATTTGAGAGTAGTCTGAAACTTCTCCATCACCTAATAGCACTGCTTCTGAGATTAAACTTAATATAAAAGGATTACCTTTTGAATACGAGTATACAAAATCAATACTATCACGTATATCTATGTTTTTTTGAAAGAAGAAATCTAACACATCTTCTTTTGTAAGTGGAGATAATTTAAAATGATATTGATTAAAGTCATTAGATACTTGAAATTGACAAGACTCTCTACTTGCCAAAATAAATGTAAGATTTATATAATCACAAAATTTAAAAATTGAGAAATTTGGCAGATTTTTAGAAGGTTCAGAAATTTGTTTATCGAGTATTTTTGGTAAGTAAAAGAATAACCAATGATTTATTGTTCCCGCTGCGTTGTCATAATTGTCAATAATAAAAACAAAGTCCTTTTTCTCAGTATTCTCTAAATCTATATGTTTATTAAACAAGTCAAGAATAAATGATTTGGAAGTAAGTTCGAAAGAATTAAGCAAAAATTGGTAATCATCAGCAAGTAATTCTCTTTCAGAACTTAATATTTCAACAAATCTATTTTCTTTTTTTGATTCACATATAAATGCAGGAATATTTTGCAGTTTAAACTTTTCCCGAATAGCTTTGTAAATTATGGAATTGTTAGTTTGATAATGATTTAATAGTTTGTGAAACTTGTTTCTTAGTGCAAATGTTTCGTCAGGATCGAAAGACGAAATATTCAGACAAGACATTGCCAAAGTATAAACAAATTCGTGTAAATATTCAATTTGTTTGCTGTGTTGATACTCATATACTATTGTTTTTTGATTGTTTTTAATTATTAGATTCTTTAATTCATTTAATAAATAAGATTTACCACTACCGAAGGTTCCATTAATAAATATTATTTTATTTTTTTCTTGTTCTGAGCTAATGATTTCAATAATATTATTTACTGTTTCAAACATAATTAAATCAAAAATATAAAATTACATTAATTAATATGATAAATTATGAAATGATAATCGTAATTTCTTTTATTAAAAAATAATTTAAAATATTATTTGATAAAAATAGTTCTTTCTAACTCTGCTATTTCTTTTAAATATTTACCGATTGGGAAGTTCTTTTTATATAACTGAATTGTGCTCTTAGCATCATCAATTTTTTCCATTTCCAACAAAACTTGAACCTTGCCTAAAAAGGATGGTTCATAATACTCAGTATCATTGAAATCCTTTATAACAGAATTATAATAAATTAATGCAGAATGTGGACTGTCAAGTTTTCGATACAATCCAGCTGTGAAAAAATCTCTATATGCAAGTTTATTTCTAAGTTCACTTATCTTTTTACCTGCTTCTGGACTTAATGAATCGTCGGGATAAATGTATTGAAACTCTTGAAACGCTTGAATTGCTTTTTTTGTGTATTCCTGGTCACGATCGAATTTTGGAGACAATTCATAGAAGGAAAGAGCGGTTTTGTATAAACTTGCTTTTGCATAAATACTTCCAGGGTAACTTCGTCTTAACTGGTTATAATTGAATGCAGCTAAAACGAATTCTTTTCGTTTGTATGCAATTTCACCTAAATAATATTGAGCATCATCAGCCCATTCGGTTGCAGAATACTGCAATTTTATCATTTCAAATAAATTACGTGCTTCCAAATATTCTTCTTTATTAAACAATTCAACGGCTTTATTAAAAACGGCTCCAGGATCTCGACTTTCGAATTTATCTGCACTTTTACAATTGATTAGAATAATTGAAAGAAGAAAGAAATAAGCTATTAACTGTATTTTCATAATTGACTTAAAATTATACAATAAATAATACCAAATGCAAAATTATTCAATTGTTGTGCAATTTCCAATTTTTTCTTTAAATTAATTATTGTTAGTAATTAAGTTAAAGTTTATGAAAATGACATTTAAAATATTATTTATTATATCATTTTTAATGAATTTTAGTCCGTTAATAGCTAAGAAGAACTATTCTTTTGATGAATTAATAAATATTTACTTAAATGCGAAAGATACTATTAGAAGCTATAATTTTATAAATTGCTCTTATGGTATTTCTAACTTATTTTTTGATAATAAACTTCGAGAAAAATTCTCAAATAGCTATATTAGTAAAATTGAATATGGTTTTTGTAGATATAGAACATTTGATGATTTCAAGATTATATCTCATTCATCTGAATTTGCATATTTGGAGAATGTTTCCTCTCATTTCAAACCCAAAATGATAGGAAAAGGTAAATTAACTGTTGATGGATGGAACTTTGGCTTCGGATTGAATAATGGTTATGGATATGTTATTTCTAATTCATTTTTTCTTCTTTTGGAGCATATTTCTGCAATAAATTGGAATAGGATAGATTTCGAAGTTTTATCCAATGATACAAACTTGCGTTTGTTGCAAAAAAAATATGACGAAAAATACAAGTTCGGATATTTATTCTCGACTGGAATTAGTTTCAAAGCAAATAATCAAATAATTCTTGGAACTGAATATACACATAACATTGTTTTTAACAATGTTACTACAAAAGAATTTGTTAAAATGCTGTTATTTGATAATTTGTTCCAATTTTGGATTGAGTTGCTTGACCCAATTTTAAGGGAAAAATATAGAGAATATTATCCGTTAGTTAAGTTTCTTTATAAAAATTCAATTTCAATTACCTTATGGCAATTGCGAAAAACAAATGAAAGCTTCCCTTTTGGAAATCATAAAATTCCTTTAAATATAAATAAATTGTCGATTAATATTTCTTATATTTTTGAATAAATAAATTTTTGGCACAATTTCTGCGAGCAATAATAGCGAATTTAAAATGACAAGATATGCGACAAGTTGTCGCTTTTTTACGACAAAACGTCTTATGTGACAAAAATACATAATATTTTTAGGAGGTAAAATATGGGGAAAATTATTGGAATTGATTTAGGGACCACAAACTCAGTAGTAGCGGTAATGGAGGGTTCTACCCCTGTTGTAATTGCTAATGCGGAGGGTAGTAGAACAACTCCATCAGTTGTAGGATTTACAAAAACTGGGGAAAGATTAGTAGGGCAGGCAGCAAAAAGACAGGCCATTACTAATCCAAAAAATACTGTTTATTCTATTAAACGCTTTATGGGACGCAGGATAAACGAAGTTGACGAAGAAATAAAGATGGTTCCTTATACTGTAGTCCCGTCAGAAGATGGACAAACTGTCAGAGTTGATATTGAGGGTCGAAAGTATTCCGCACCTGAAATTTCTGCCATGATTTTGCAAAAAATGAAGCAAACAGCAGAAGACTATCTTGGTCAAAAAGTTGAAGAAGCGGTCATTACTGTTCCAGCTTACTTCAATGATGCTCAACGTCAAGCTACAAAAGATGCGGGTGAAATAGCAGGACTAAAAGTTCGTAGAATTATCAATGAACCAACTGCCGCTGCTTTGGCTTATGGGTTAGATAAAAAAGGTAAAAACTTAACTGTTGCAGTTTATGACCTTGGTGGAGGTACTTTCGATATTTCTATTTTGGAAATTGGAGATGGTGTTTTTGAAGTTAAATCCACCAATGGAGACACACATCTTGGTGGAGATAATTTTGACCAGAGATTAATTGATTATCTTGCTGACGAATTCCAAAAAAATGAAGGTATTGATTTAAGAAAAGACCCAATGGCATTGCAGCGCTTGCGTGAAGCCGCTGAAAAAGCTAAAATTGAACTCTCTCAAATGCTTCAAACTGACGTAAATTTACCGTTTATTACCGCAACACAAGATGGACCAAAGCATTTGAATGTTACAATAACTCGTGCAAAGTTTGAAAGTTTGTGTGCTGATTTATTTGAAAGAACTCTTGGACCAGTTGAAAAAGCATTAAAAGATGCTAAGCTTACGCCAAATCAAATTGATGAAATAATTCTGGTTGGTGGTTCAACTCGTATACCGAAAATTCAAGAACTTGTTCGCAATTTTTTTGGGAAAGAACCATCTAAAAACGTAAATCCTGATGAAGTTGTTGCTGTGGGTGCTGCAATTCAAGGTGGAGTGCTTGCTGGCGATGTAAGCGATGTATTGCTGCTTGACGTAACACCTCTGAGTTTAGGTATTGAAACACTTGGCGGGGTTATGACAGTTATGATACCGGCAAATACAACAATACCTACAAGGAAATCCGAAATTTTCTCTACAGCAACTGATAATCAAACGTCAGTAGAAATACACGTGCTTCAAGGCGAAAGACCAATGGCAGCCGATAACCGTTCACTTGGGCGCTTCCATCTTGATGGTATTCCACCTGCACCACGTGGTATTCCTCAAATTGAAGTTACTTTCGATATTGATGCAAACGGTATTTTGGGAGTTTCTGCTCGTGATAAAGCAACGGGTAAAGAACAAAATATCAGAATAGAGGCTTCTTCTGGTCTTTCTAAAGATGAAATTGAAAAAATGAAAGCCGAAGCTCAGAAAAATATGGAAGCTGACAGAAAACGTAAGGAAGAAATTGATTTGAGAAATCAAGCTGATACGTTGGTTTATTCAACTGACAAGCAATTGAAAGAAATTGGAGATAAAATTCCATCAGAACATAAGATGAAAATTGAGAATACGAAAGAAAAACTATCAAACGCAATAAAATCGAACGACATAAATGAAATCAAGAAAGCAATGGATGAACTTAATTCAGCTTGGAGCGCTGCTTCTACTGCTATGTATCAAGGTGGGACAGCACCAAACAATGCTCAATCTTCATCTGACGGCACTGCAACAAATGAAGCTAAAAAAGACAACGGAGTTGAAGAAGCTGATTTCACGGTTGTCGACGAAGATAAATAATCATATAATTATAATTGATATTTTTGCTTGGAGGCTGAATTTTTCATTTCGGCCTCTTTTTATTTTATTTTTATTAAAAATATTCTATTTTTATAAAGTATTTTTGCTCATATAGTAAATTTTTTATAGTTTTTTCCGATATTTAGTAATAATACTATATTTTCTTAATTTTATGACTGAAATCAATAATACATATCCTGAAAAAATAGTTGATGGTAAAGTATTTATTAATGTAGCAAGGAGTAAAGAAATTTTTGAAAAAAAAGGATATAGGTTTATATTTT
>OGCI01000690.1_pt1 | contig 34587 bp, 30 predicted proteins | sample 1570021 | NCBI WGS metagenome assembly OGCI01 (sample SAMN06264664, study PRJEB24512) | hot springs metagenome | isolation source: Hot spring water | place: South Africa: Tshipise | collected 2015-06-21 | reverse complement strand
CGCCGGGTTTGCGCCCATCAAAGTAGCGTGAGTAGTTCTCAATCCCGTTGCAGTAGCCCTGCTCGCGCATCATCTCGATGTCCATCTCCACCCGTTGGCGGATGCGCTGGGCCTCTATCAGCTTGCCCTGCGCCTCAAAGTAGGCGACCTGCTGTTCCAGCTCCTCGCGTATCTGGGCGATGATGCTCTCCATTCGGTCCCACGGGGTCACATAGTGGGTTGCAGGGAAGAAGGTGGCTTGCTCCAGCTCTGCCAGCACTTCGCCCTTGAGCGGGTCATATTCGTAGATGCGCTCCACCTCGTCCCCAAACAGTTCGATGCGCGTTACATACTCCTCGTTGGCAGGTTGGACATCGATCACATCGCCCCGAATGCGGAAGGTGCCACGCCCCAGCACCATATCGGAACGCACATATTGCAGTTCCACAAGGCGCATCGCCAACTCGCGCGGGTCTACCTGAGTGTCCCGCCTGACCGTGACGATACTGCTGAGGTACTCGTGGGGCGAGCCGAGACCGTAGATACTGGAGACGCTGGAGACCACAATCACATCGCGCCGTTCCAGCACCGCTTGGGTCGCCGCGTGGCGCAGGCGGTCTATCTCGTCGTTGATGGAAGCAGACTTCTCAATATAGGTGTCCGATTTGGGGATGTACGCCTCAGGCTGATAGTAATCGTAATAGCTGATGAAGAAATGCACGGCGTTATTGGGGAAGAACGCCCGAAACTCCTGACACAGCTGCGCGGCGAGCGTCTTGTTGTGGGCAATCACGAGCGCAGGGCGTTGGACTTCGGCGAGCACCGCCGCCATCGTGAAGGTTTTGCCCGTGCCCGTTGCGCCCAGCAGGGTCTGATACTCGTAGCCTTTGTGAAGCCCCTCTACCAATTGGGCGATGGCTTTGGGCTGGTCACCACGCGGAGTGAACTCGGGATTGAGGCGGAACATTTGCAGGAATTATACCTTGCATGGGGTATATTAGTCCCAACCGCGGGGGGTGCTACCCAACGGTGGCTGAGACCTCTGAAACCAGAGGAACCCCACGAACCTGATCCAGGTAATGCTGGCGAAGGGAACGCGGAATGGAACCATTCCTCACGCAGACCCTCGTACACACCTGCCCGCGTCCATCGTAAGGAGGAGAGTTTATGACACAAAACGGGCAATCGGGTGTTGTCACCCAAATGCATTACGCACGACAAGGCATCATTACGGAGGCGATGCGTTTCTGCGCGGAGCGCGAAGGCGTCTCGCCTGAGTTCGTACGCGATGAGGTTGCCAGGGGACGCGCGATTATCCCCGCTAACATCCACCACACGAGCCTGCAACCCATCGTCATCGGCAAGCGCTTCCGAACCAAAATCAACGCCAACATCGGCAGTTCCGCCCTGAGTGCGAGCGTGGAGCAAGAGCTGGAGAAACTGCACACCGCTATCCACTGGGGCGCGGACACCGTGATGGACCTCTCTACAGGGGGCGACTTGGACGCCATTCGTACCGCCATTATCCAACATTCGCCTGTACCTATCGGCACAGTGCCAGTGTACCACCTGATGATGCAGGTGCGCTCGGTAGACGAGATACGCGAGAGCGATTTCTTGGACATCGTGGAACATCAAGCCCAGCAAGGGGTGGACTATATGACCATCCATGCGGGAGTGCTCAGGCGCTATATCCCACTCACCCAAAAACGGCTCACAGGCATTGTGAGCCGGGGCGGGGCGATTATGGCGGAGTGGTGCCTCATCCACCACCGTGAGAACCCCTACTACACTCATTTTGACCGCTTGCTGGACATCTGTCGGCGCTACGATGTGACGATTAGCCTTGGCGACGGACTGCGCCCCGGCTCGATTGCCGATGCGAACGACGAGGCGCAGTTAGCAGAACTGCGCACGCTGGGCGAGCTGGTTCAGCGCGCTTGGGCACGCGATGTGCAGGTGATGGTGGAAGGGCCCGGGCATATTCCCCTGCACCTCTTGGAAGAGAATGTGCGCCTTCAACAGGAGTGGTGCCACGAGGCGCCGTTCTACACGCTCGGACCACTTGTGACCGACATTGCGCCGGGCTACGACCACATCACTTCGGCAATCGGTGCGGCAATCGTCGCTTGGCACGGCACCGCGCTCCTGTGTTATGTGACCCCGAAGGAGCATCTGGGGTTGCCCAACGCCGACGATGTCAAGCAAGGGTTGATCGCCTATCGCATCGCCGCGCACTCAGCGGACATCGCAAAGGGTATTCCGGGCGCACGCGACTGGGACGATGCGCTCTCTAAGGCGCGCTTTGAGTTTGATTGGAAACGTCAGTTCGAGTTGGCGCTCGACCCTGAGACGGCGCGCGCCTACCACGACGAGACGATGCCCAAAGAAGCGCACAAGTTCGCCCCCTTCTGCAGTATGTGCGGACCGCGCTTCTGCCCGATGGCGACCACACAGCGACTGCGCGAACTGCAGGAGGTACCTGAAGCCTAACGCACTCGTTTGACCTCACCCTCCCGCTCTGCTTGCGGAGGGGGAGGGCACTAAGGGCATAAAAAATGCTGGGAGCGCGAGCGTCCCGCTCGCTCGTAGCTTGGGCATCCTTGTCTCAGGGTATACTCCCCAACGGTGAGACGATGGTCACAGTTCCAGAAATCACGCTTTTGGATGAGGACGGTATCCCGATGGAGAACATCTACCACCGTCATCAACAACAAATTTTGATAGAGAGTTTAGCCCATTACTGGAGAGAGCGCAGCGACTACTTCGTGGGGGCGAATATGTTCGTCTACTTCAGCCGACGCCAAGCCGAGAATGTCTCCAGAGGCGACCTCACGGAGTATCGCGGTCCCGACTTTTTCGTGGTGCTGGGGGTTGACCTTCACAAGCGACGCACCTGCTGGGTGGTTTGGGAAGAGGATGGACGCTATCCCGATGTGATTCTGGAAATCTTATCGCCCTCTACCCGAAAGGTAGACCGCGAAGTGAAAAAACAGCTCTACGCCGAAGTGTTCGGCACGGAGGAGTATTACCTGCTTGACTGGGACACAAAGCAGTTGGAAGGCTACGATTTGCTGAAGGGGGTCTACCATCCCAAATCGCCCAACGAGCAGGGCTGGCTCTGGAGCGACAAGCTGGGTCTCTGGATCGGATTTTGGCAAGGGAGCTATATTCACCAAGAGGAGACTTGGCTTCGCTTCTTCAACCCAGAAGGCGAGCTGGTTCTGACAGGTGAGGAATGGGCACAGCGCGCCCTTGCCCAAGAGCAGATGGCTTTGGCGACGGAGCAAGAAACGCGTAAAAAAAAACGAAGCAGAGCTGGAACGCGAACGCCAACTAAGACAGCAAGCGGAAGCCGAGCTCGAGCGACTTCGCAGCCTCCTCCAGCAACGCGGTGTGAACATGGAAAAGTAGGTACTATCAAGGGATTTCGAAGCGAACAGAAGGTGTCAACCCTCTGTTTCACAAGCCGAGTGCCCTTAGATATTCCGAAAACCCCACCTTGTCACCCTGAGCGTCAGCGAAGGGTCTCTGCTGGGGGTTTTATTGAGATTCCTCGCTTCGCTCGGAATGACAGACAGGAGTAAGCTCTTCTGTATGCCGAAATAATCCCCCCTCCCAACGCTAAGGGAGAGGGGATAGAGGACAAGACGGGGTGATAACCCCCTTAGGGCTGGTTGCCGATACCCAGTATGTCCGCTAACGAAGGAACCCGAATCTCGGGCATACCCAGAATGTACTCGGCGTCCAGCACCTTGTCAATCAGATCGATGGCGTCGGCGTAGTGAGCGCGCGTGTAGGTGTCCTTCACATTCGGGAGCTGTCGCGAGAGCTGGTCGTGCAGTTGAGTTAGGTGGTAGCGCGCCAGCATCTTCGCGTCATCGGGCACCCCAGACGGCTTCACCACCATATCCACCAGCGCCTGCAGATGTTGTCGTTGGAGCAAGCGTCGGAGCGCAGGCACAGGTTGGCTCGATTGAGCTTCCGCCCAGATAACGCCTTGCAGAGTATCAAACATCTCGGCGAGGGTGAACGCCTCATCGGGGTTCACTGCCTTAAACTCGTTGTTCACCACGCGGCGCAGGGTGTCGGGCGACATCAAGCGTGTGAGTGTCAGGCGCTGGATGTTGCTCAGGAAGTCGCGCGCAGGTGCATCAGCAGGAATGGCGCTCCCTGCCCCCGTGAACGGAGTCGGCGCCAGCAGTTGGTACACCCCTTTGGGGAAGTTGAAGGCACTCGGCGCGAAGATGTAGGTCGCCAGTAGTTGGAGCGCACGACGCTGGGTCGCCCCGTCCATCGGCTGGAGCGGGGGCTGGCTGTTCGGGTCCGAAGCGAAGTTGCGACGAATGTTCAACGCCCCAACATAGCGCACCAGCTGGGTCGCCGCTCGGCTGTAGTTGGACACCGTGCCGAAGAAGAGGCGCGTGAACTCGTGGTAGCTCTCGTTCGGGCGCGGGAAGCGCGCGGGCAGAACCTGAACCAGCGCCTCCGTATCCTTCAGGAACAGCTCCCAGTATTCGATGGGGTCCTTTCCGAGGTCAAAACGCGTCACATAGGGGTCAAAGCGGTCGGCATAATCGTCGGTCTCGTAAGCCAGCTCTGGCTCGGTGTTGCGACGCGCAATCTGGAGCAAGAAGGGACGCTCGGCTTCAGGGCTATTCGCTTCAGGAAACACACGGTAGCCATACTCAATCGCCCAGTAGTCATACGGACCGATTGTCGGGTTCCAGTAGACCGTGTTGGGCGCGTGGAGCGCCGCTTGGTTGAACGGGTCGTACTCCATCACGCTGGCGACCGTTCCGCGCTGGCGCACCTTGTTGCCGTCTTTGAGGTCTTCTATCGTGTTGAGACGGCTGGCGACGAAGTTGTGGCGTAGTCCCAAGATGTGCCCCATCTCGTGCATCGTCACCGAGCGGATGTAGCCCTTAACGAACTCGTCCTCGCTCACTTTGGTTGCGCCTCGCATCGGCGCCAGCAGGCTCGCCATCAGGTAGCCGATGTGCGCCCGCTGGAGCGTGTCCTGAGCGAAGGAACAAGCGCTGGGGTGATTGGGGTTGTGATGCTCGGGGCAACAATCGCGCTTCTCCGCTTCGCGGAACGCCGCGAGCGGGTCAATGTCGTACAGGTAGGAGGCGCGGGTGATGCGCGCCATATTGCCGTCAATCGTGATGCTGGCGTTCAGGATTTGCCCAGTGAGTGGGTTCGCTCGGAACAGCGCCACCGCATAGCCGTTCGCAGGCGAAGAGACCCACCGTATCACATTATAGCGCATATCGGCGTGGTCCCAGTCGGCATCGTCGGGCATCTGCTTGACTACAATTGCATCTTTGAAACCGATTTTTTCAAACGCCTTGTTCCACTCCAAGAGACCTTCACGCACCGCATCGCGGTACTCGTGGGGGATGGCGTTATCGAGCCAGAACACAATCGGCTCTTTGGGGGGCGAGAGTTCGGCGTTGGGGTCTGCCTTTTCCAAGTGCCAGCGCAGGATGAGACGCTTGGTCTGGTCGGGCGCCTCCACATTCATATCGGTGTACTCAGCAGTGAAGTAGCCCACGCGCGGGTCGTAGTAGCGGGGGCGATAGCCGTTGTTGGTGGGCAGTTCCCACAAGTTGTAGTTCACGGTGAGGGGCAAACTTCGGGGGTCAGCGAGGTTCGCACCGCCCGCCAGCGCGCCCAAGATGCTCGCCAAACCACCCCCACGCTGTTGACCGCCCGTGAAATGGTACGCGGTCTGAATGAACAGGTTGTTCGGGAATGCCTTGACCTGATTGTACACGGTCTTCTCGCGGTCAATCGTGTAGCTCCCACCTGCGGCGATGCTCGCCAACTGCTGAATCTGGATAAGGTCGGAACGGAACAGGTTGGATACATCAATCAGGAAGCGTTTGCCCTCCTCGTCCTTCGCCTCAATCTTGAAGGCTTCTAAGAAGGCATCGGCGAACGAGCGACGCACCGAGCGCCCCATCGGCGTGTTCGGGTCAGCTTGGAAGCCGATGTTGGGCACCACCAACAAGATTTGCTCGTCGCGCTTGACGAACTTGAACAAAATGTCGCTAATCGGGCTTCCAGGCGCCAACAGGAAGCTGGGCAGACCGTCGCTGACTGTGGACTGCAAGAAGTAGAGGCGCTCCAGCTGGTCTTCACGCAGTTCCAAGTAAAGCGTGTCTTTGGCGGGTTCCTTCTTGCGATACAGAGTGAACAGTCCTTCCATCTTCTCAAAGTCTTTGGTGACTTCAGCGATGGTCTTCTCTTTCCTCTTTGGCTCTTCCTTCTTCTCTTCTTGCTTGGCCTGCTCGTTAGGCTGAGCATCGGGCTTTTGCTCAGTTGTTTGAGCAGGAGTAGCTTGTGCGCCGTTTGCTTCTTCGGGGAGCGGGCTACCTGAGATGCGCTCGTACTCCAACTGCGCGCTGGCAGAAGCGCCCGCTTCACCTTCACCGAAGTTCATTCCCGTTATCTTCGCGGTGGCATAAACTGTGTCGCCCGTGCGCACCTCCACGAGCAGTTCCATATCGGCAGAGAGTTTGCTGTCGTCGCGAGCGGTGTACACGCTTTTTATCCGTGCCACACGCAAGCCCTTCCAAGTCTCAAAACCTCGAAGCGTGTAGTCTATTTGGGCGGGCACGGTGCCCAGTTTCGAATCCTCGCTAATGGTGTAGCTCCACTTGTTGCCTGCACCGACGGGATTGGGAGGGAAAACCACGAAGAAGGCTTGACCGAGGTGTGCTTGGTCACCCTCAGCCTCCTCCTCACGCGTGCTCTCGCGCGCAATCAGCTCACCGTTGGGTTTGAAGGTGACGTTCGTCTTGCCTTGAATCACCTCATCAGGCGCGGGCATTTTCTGCCCGTTGAAGGTCATCTCATACGACTCGGTGCTCTGCTCCTGAGTGATATTGCCCTCTGGAGAGACCGCTGTAATCGTCTGAACGGAGACCGAGGTGATTTCCAAGTTGAAGGTCTGTCCTGCCGCCTCCACAGCAATCGTGCCTGAGAGGCGATAGCGCATGGTCTGTCCGGGCTTGCCTTTGTACTGGAGAAGCACTTTGTCTTGTGCATAGCCACCCACAATTAGGAGAAACGCAAACAGCCAAGTTATATATCGGCGGTATCTCAACATCGATGTTGCCTCCATAGCGAAATTTTACCCAACGCTCGCCGTGAAAAATGGTGTACAATAGGGGCGGAGGCAAACGATGGCACTGGCAGATGTTGAGATGAGGCGCATGGTTCTGCGCGAGATTAGCAAACGCCACTTAGATACTTCGCTGATGGATGTGCATGTAACGCACGGAGTGGTCTACCTGAGGGGTACGGTGAGCGCCGTTCGCGGGCACGATGCCGACCCCAAGCACGAGATTGAGATTATTCGTCGTATCCTGCGTCAGCGCCCTGGCATTCGGGACGTGGTGATTGACCTCATCTTCCGCTGAGGGGGATGCGCGCCTGGCTGGACTGGCTCTATCCCCCGCGCTGTACCAGTTGCGGGGGGTTCAGTGCTTCTCCCCTGTGCGCAGTTTGTGAAGCCACGCTCAACCTGATTCGGGGACCGACCTGCGAGCGGTGTGGGATGCCGATTGTGCAGCATGGTGAATGCCCCGCTTGCGTTGCGGAGGATTATGGGTTTGACGGCGCCCTGTGCGTAGGGTTTTATGAGGGCGCGCTTCGACAGATGATTCTCAACCTCAAGTTCCGCCGATGGCTTCGGGCGGTGCAACCCCTTTTCGAGTTGTTGTGTGACGCGCTCAAGCGTGCGTCATGGTTCACCTCAGGTACGGTTGACAGCCTCGTGCCCGTGCCCATCCACTGGAACCGTCGTGCCTATCGCGGGTTCAATCAGTCGGAACGGCTTGCGTGCTTTGTGGGGCAGGCGTTATCGCTTCCAGTACAGACCCAGTCGTTGCGCCGTCGCTTTTACCGTCGCCCTCAGGTCGGGCTTTCGCGGGTGCATCGAATCCAGAATGTGGCGCAGGCGTTCGAGGTCGTCCAGCCCGAACAGGTTCGCAGACACACGCTCGTGCTGGTGGACGATGTGTTCACCACGGGCAGTACCCTCGACGCCTGTGCGCAGGCTCTCAAGCAGGCGGGGGCTAAGCGTGTGTTCGCCCTGACTGTGGCGCGCGACCTGCGACCGCTGCCCACCGAAACGGAGCTCGATGCTATCGTGTGATTCGTATCCCCGCCCTCTGATACGAAGTTGCACATAGACCGTGTGAAGCCCCGCCTGATTGGGCAAATGCCACTCTACCCATTCCTGAGGGGCGACCCAATCGGTCCAGTTCACGCCGTCGTGGCTGAGGCGCATGCGTTCGGCAAACCCCGCGCCGTGAACATAAATCTGCACCAGAGGACTATCCGTGTAGGGAGCATCCAGGTTGATAATCACGGGGTAGACACTAGGGCGCGTGCCGAACACCTGCGCCCAGGCGTAGTGGTATCTACTGTTGGGCATCACTGCCATACCGACCCCCACCTCGCGGTAGTCAGGGCGGAGCATATTCGCACGGTGGGACGGGCTGTGAAGCCAAGCGGTCAGTGCCCTCTGCCAATTGCGCTGTCCAGCAGCGAGGTTCTCGCCCAATCGGAAGTAGTGGTAGCCTACCTCCATCGCCCGTGCATCGGCGCGCCGCCCCCAGCGGTCAAGATGGCTACAGCGCCCCATCTGTAGGATTTCGTGTGCCTGCGTCTCTGCCGCTCGGCTCAATTCGGGATTGAGCTTAACGGGGGGCAGTCCTTGAGCGACGCGAATCTGGTTCAGTTCTGCCACACGCCAATACATGTCGGCAGACAATGCAGAGGGTGCGTCGCCGTTCGCCATCGCCACGCCAATCCAAACGAGTGCCATCCAAAGGGTCAGTGTCCTGCCTCGCTTCATGCCTTCCTCCTGATGTGCCAGGAGTGTCATTCCATATTGAGCAGGATTCTTCAGCCTTGTTCACCCGACAATCGCATTCGCATAGCGCTGGCGACTCTTCATGTAGCCACTCCTTTCGCAACCCGAACAACACCGCCACAGCGACTCATATTATACCACGATTCCAGAGACTTTCGGGAACCCAGACCCAAACATGGGCGTCTTAGGAAAAAGATTTACGAAAGGTAGAGCGAGTCTCAAGACGCTCCTTTTTCTGTGAATCGGCTGACCTAAAGGCTACGGGGTGCTTGAATGGCACAAAAATTGCCGTGGTCATTTAGGCTTTGCTCATCAAACGAGGTGAATTTTTCCTCGTATGAGCATTAAACAGAACGGAGGATGACTTATGCGCATCAAGAACTGGCTTTTCGGAGTTACGATCGGAGCGCTCTGTGCGCTGAGCGTGCCAGCAATGGCACAACAAGAACGATGCTGTTCCTTCCAGGTACGCCACAACTTCAGGTTCTGCTTGAGTTCGGGGCAGATTGCGAACGGCACTTGGCATTGGAACCTCAACGCGTTTGTCTCCAACCCGCCCAGCACCAACACCAACGCAGGCTCGATGAACTTCACGATTCCGCCCACCCCCTTCAGCCAAACCCAGACCGTCACGAACCAGCTGCTCGGTCCGAATCAGCAGACCTGTGCGATTAGTTCCGCTGTCGCCCAGATTTTTATCGACCAAGATCCTAATACTAACTGCTACACGGGCTACCACGAAGTGTTGGGGCGTGCCTGCGCTTTCTGCCGCGGCTATAGCGCTGGCGGGTGGGGTTCAACCTCGGTCGTAATCGGCGTGCAGAATGTGCAGGGTGGTCAAATCGGGTGGCAACCGATTATCCAAGACCGTGCGGCAGCAGGGTGTGAGACCCAGATGATTGACCCCGTAGAGCTCAAGGTTCGTGACTCCTCAGGGCGTATCATCGATATTCCCTTGTTCCACTTGACGACCTACGGATTCACCATTCGACCGAACACCCAAGGCTCCCTCGAGATTATCCCCGACAACGACTTGGATGGCGACGGCACCCACGACGCTGGCTCGCTTCGTATCAGATTGGATGGAGACATTGTGGGCGGGGTGTCGGGCGAGCTGATACTGGAGTATCAGGCAGGTCGCGTATCACAAGCGTTTGCCACAGGCGACCTTTCCGACATCCCACTGCCTAATGTGGGTGAACCGATTCGTCCCATCGATACCGGGTACTCTGAAGTGCCTCTGCGCTTCCAAATCCCTGCGGGACACGAGCTGGTCGCTATCCAGATGGGTGGCGGTGGACAAGCGGGTGAGATACCCCGCGTTGAGGGCGATGTGAACGGCGACGGGTGTGTGGACGACTCCGACCTGCTTGCCGTGTTGTTTGCCTTCGGCGGTCAAGGCGGTGCGGAGGACATCAACGGCGACGGCATTGTGGACGACGCCGACCTGTTGGTGGTGCTGTTTAACTTCGGAAGCGGTTGCTAACTTCTCTCCTTCCCTGCTCCCCCTCTCCTACAGAGGGTGCGTCAGCGAAAGAGAATCCCCACCCTAACCCTCCCCCTAATGCAGGGGGAGGGAACTCAATATCGGTTCCCCCCGCTTGCAGGGGGAACCTCAAGGAGGGGGGTGGAACCGTAGTATTCCGATGCCGCACGCTCTACAAAGAGAGGGGGAGCATTATTGGCAAAACACCCAAGCCACGATATGATTTTTCAAACAGTCTCAATACCCCTTGACATTCTGTTGCTTTATCGGGTATGATTACATATAGAAGACTGTTGGGACACAGTGTCTGCTGGTCAACAGTTTCCTACGCTTCTGGAGAGGCACGACCAGTAGTGAAACGCTAAGTCGCCTAAAACTATCTTGAGCGCAGGCTCCGAGACCGACACTGTCGCCCCCCGCAGTCTCAAAGAAAACTGGAGGTGACGATTATGACTGACCGACGATCTGCCTATATCGAGGGTATCCTTAAGGCGTATAAGGCAGGTGAAATAGACATGGCTGAAGCAATCAAAGCGATCCGACGGCGCAAGCCGAATCAAGCGAAGTTGGACGGAGCGAAGGAGTTCGCTCAACTGATTATGGATGGCAAAGTCGAGGAGGCATTTATGAAGTACCGCTTCGGGCTGAAAGATGTCCGACCCCGCAAGGGTAAGAACGGGAAGGCTTCCTAACTACGCTTGAACAGAGGCTCCCGTTCGGGGAGCCTCGTTTTTTGATTCTCAATCCACCCAATCCGCAATAAAGATATTCGTCTCGCCCGCCACTTTCTGATTGCGGTTGGATGCCCACACCAACTTCTTACCGTCCCGCGAAAACATCGGGAACCCATCAAAGTCGCTGGTGTAAGTCACCTGCTCCACTCCTGTGCCATCGAGTTTGATCAGGAACAGGTCGAACTCGCGCCCGCGCGGGTCGTGGTGGTTGGAAGAGAAGATAATCTGGCGGTTGCCGGGTCGCATAAAAGGTGCAAAGTTCGCACCGCCGAGATTGCTTACCTTCCACTTGCGTTTGCCGTCGGCGGTCATCACCCAGATCTCTAACTTGCTGGGGCGCACCAACCGCTTGCGCAACAGCTCTTGAAACTCATCAATCTCCTCCTTCGTCTTGGGGTGGTACGCGCGATAGACGATGTAGCGCCCATCCCACGAGTAGAAGGGTCCGCCGTTGTAGCCGATTTCGTCGGTGAGGCGATTGAACTGGCGCGTGCGAAGGTTGTACTCACACAAATCGATGTTGCCCCAGCGCGTCGTGGTGAACAAGATACGGTCGCCTCGCGGGTGGAACGAACCTTCGGCGTTGTAGGCGTCATCGTCGTTAATCGCCTCGCGGTTCGTGCCGTCGGCCTTCGCGATGTAAATCCGATAGGGCAACAGGGGCCACACATAGCCCTGACTGCGGTCGGGCGGCGGAGGTGGCTCGTCGCTGTACCAGTCGGTCGAGCTGTAAAGAATCTTCTTGCCATCGGGCGACCAGTACCCGCAAGTACACCGCCCACGCCCCGTGGAGACCAAGCGCACATCACTCCCATCGATGTTCATCGTGAACATCTGGTCTGCCTTGAAGGGGGGACGCGTGCTTTGGAAGACGAGCTTCTTGCCGTCAAACGAGAAATAGGCTTCGGCGTTCTCCCCGCCAAAGGTCAGCTGCCGGAGATTACGCAGGTGGCGCTCACGAGGGTCAGTCAAACCCGAAGTAGAAACGGACTCTTGGTGATAAGGCAGATAACACATGTCCCTATTTTACCTGCCTTCGCACTCATCGAGCTGACGGCGCACTTGGTTGAGAAGCGCCACCATCATCGGCTTGGTGAGCAGTTTGGTGTAGGTGTTGCGCGCACTCGGATGGTAGCTGACCGCCAGAAAGCGCCCGCCCTCTAAGGGGTAGAAAGCCCCGTGTTCAAACTTAGGGCGCAGACCGCTGGGCAGAAAGCCTTCCGTATGTGCCACTGCCACACATGCCTCCATCGCCAGCTGCCCCAACGCTAAGAACCCCTTCAGGTTCGGCATCAGGCGCACCGTTTGCACCAGAAAAGGCAAGCACTGGGCGCGCTCTTCAGGCGTGGGCTTGTTATCGGGGGGCGCACAGCGTACGGCAGAACAGATAGCGCAATCGTGAAGCACCAAGCCATCATTGCGATGCGTGCTGGTCGGTTGGTTGCAAAAGCCCGTTTCGTGCAGGGCATCAAATAAGAAATCGCCCGACGCATCGCCTGTGAAGAGTCGCCCTGTGCGGTTGCCCCCGTGCGCAGCGGGCGCCAGCCCCACAATCAACAGGCGTGCGGAAGGACTTCCAAAGTTGGGAATAGGCTTACCCCAATAAACCTCGCCCTGAAACGCACGCCGTTTAGTCTGGGCAACCTGCTGACAATAGTCTCGCAATCGGGCACAACGCTCACAATTCACAATCTGCTCGTTGAGTGTCTCCCACTGGTTCACAAGTGGAAGCATACCTTAGGGGGTATACTACCTGTGTTATACCGAGTGTGGAGGAAAAAACGAGATGGCAGAACTCTTAGCAGCGCAGTTGGTGCGGGACATCCCGAACTTTCCCGAACCGGGAATCATCTTCAAGGATATCACCCCCATCCTCAAACATCCCGAAGCGCTCAAAGAGGTCGTGGATTTGATGACCGAACACGCGCGGGCACTCAAACCCGACATCGTCGCTGGCATCGAGTCGCGTGGGTTCGTGTTCGGTCTGCCGATTGCGATTAATCTGGGACTGGGATTTGTACCCGTGCGCAAACTGGGCAAACTGCCGGGCGAGAAGATAGCCGAAGAGTACGCGCTGGAATACGGCACGAACACCGTGGAAATGCACACCGATGCGGTGGAGCCGGGTCAGCGTGTGGTCATCGTGGATGACCTACTGGCGACGGGGGGCACCGCCGCAGCCGCCGCGCGACTGATTGAGCGATTAGGTGGAACGGTCGCAGGTTTCAGCTTCCTGATTGAACTCACCTTCCTCAACGGACGCAAGAACCTGCGGGGCTATGATATCTACACCTTGATTGAGTACTAAGATGACGATACGCGAACAGCTGGAACGGTTGGAGTTGGAGCTGCTGGCGCCCCACGCCACCAAGAGCGCGCACTCGCGGGGACGCCCCCTCCCCGAACCGCCTGACCCCGTGCGCACCGCCTTCCAGCGCGACCGCGACCGTGTCATCCACTCTAAAGCGTTCCGACGGCTCAAGCACAAGACGCAGGTGTTTTTAGACCCCAACGAAGACCACTATCGCACGCGCCTGACCCACACGCTGGAGGTGGCGCAGATTGCCCGCACGATTAGCCGTGCCCTGCGCCTCAACGAAGACCTGACCGAAGCGATTGCCCTCGCCCACGACTTGGGACATCCCCCCTTTGGGCACACGGGCGAGGAAGCGCTGGACGAGATTTTGCGCGACTATGTGCCCGGCGCACGCTTCCGCCACTACGAGCAGAGCCTCCGCGTGGTAGACCGCATTGAGAAGCACGGGCGCGGGCTAAACCTCACCCACGAAGTACGCGAGGGGATTGTCGGGCACTCCAAAGGGCGCGCCGACCTCAGCGCGCTGGAAATCGCCAAAACCACCAGCCCCGAAGCGACCGTCGTGCGCATCGCCGACCGTATTGCTTACCTCAATCACGACCTGGATGACGGTATCCGCTCCGGCTTGCTCACCGAACAGAGCCTGCCTCGCCACTTGGTGGAGTTCCTGGGCGACACGCACAGTGGGCGCATCGCCCGAATGGTGATGGATGTGGTGGAGAATAGCCTCGGCACCGAAAGCGTCCAACTCAGCGACGCCATGCGCGAGGCAATGAACGAGATGAAAGAGTTTATGTTTGAAAATCTCTATCATCACCCAGCGGTGCAACACGAGCGCGAGAAGATGGCGCGCATCCTCCGACAGATGTTTGAGTATTACTACGAAGAGCCAACGCGCTTGCCAGAGCGCTTCCAACCACCCGACCCGAGCGATAACCAAGCGCTGGCGCACGCCGTGTGCGACTACCTCGCCGGGATGACCGACCGCTACGCTATCCAGAAGTTCGAACAGCTTTTCCTGCCACGCAATTGGGGAGGTTCGAGCCTATGAAGCCCCTGCGCTGTCGCTGTGGACAGGTCATCGGGCTGGACGACCTGATGCATATCGCCTATCATCCCCACACGATGGGCGCCAACCGTATCCAAGTGCGGTTTGAGTGCCCCAAATGCGGGCGCGTCAGCGAACGGCTCCTGCCCCAAGCGGTGTGGGACGAGATGCTCCTTGCCTATTTAGAAAACGACGAGCGTACCCTGAACGAGTGGATGGAAACGACCCAGCTCGGTCCGATTACTGACGAGGAAATCCGTGCGATGCGCCGCGAACTGCGTCAAGGCGACCTGCTGCGCAGCTTGCGCAAGTGGGAAGCCTCGCAAGGCGAACCGCAGGATTGAAAGCCCCTACCCCGAATAGTGCCCTTGTATGAGAATCGCCCATATCAGCGATGTGCATCTGGGTTATAGAGCGTATAGCCGTGTTGACCGTCACGGGCGCAACCAGCGCGAGAGCGATGTGCTCTTAGCATTCAAGCGGGTGCTTAAACAAGCGTTGGATAACGAGCCGGACCTCATCCTCATCACGGGCGACCTGTTCCACACCGTGCGCCCGTCCAACACTAGCCTGCTGGGGGCGTACACATATTTCAGCGAAGCCCAAGGTCGTCGCGAAGGCGCGCCGATGTTGGTCATCGCAGGCAACCACGAAACCCCACGCACCATAGAGAGTGGGTGTATTCTGGAAATCCTGAAACATATCCCCGGCGTCACGGTGGTCTATAACACCATCCAAGCGGTGGTGATTGAGTCGCTGGGGCTACACGCGCTCTGTATCCCATCGCGGGGCGTGCCCGAAATTGAGAAGCACATGCTGGAGCCTGACCCGAAGGCGAAGGTCAATCTGCTTTTACTGCACGGGATTTTGGAAGGGACCGCTCCGTTCGCTTTAGAGCGCCCGATTGAACGCAAGCGCATCGTGCGCGAGGAGTGGGACTACATCGCGCTGGGCGACTATCACCTCCATCAGCAGGTCGCCCCGAACGCCTACTACGCGGGCGCTACCGAGTTCACCAGCACCAACATCTGGGAGGAGGCGGGCAAAGAGAAGGGCTTCATCCTCTACGACACCGAGGTGCGCACCGCCCAGTTCATACCTATCCGAACGCGCCGAGTGATTGACCTGCTCCCGATTGATGCGCAAGACCTCACCATCCAAGAACTCAACAAAGCCATAGAGAGCCGAGCCAACTCTGAGGGTTTTGACGGGGCGATTGTGCGCCAGCGGGTTTATAATCTTCTGCCTGACCAGCGTTCGGGCATCGATGGCGATTTGATACGGGAGTTGCGGACGCGGGCGCTCCACTATCAGTTAGACCTGCGTGCCCCCCGCGCAGGAGGGCGTCCCAGTTTGGGAACGGGGCACGAAGACGAAGAAACGGGCGAGACGCGTCTCACCCTGCAAGACGAGTGGCGCCAGTTCGCAGGACAGTACACTATCTCGCCCGACATCCGCCGCAACGAGATGATTGAGCTGGGCATTCACTATCTTGACCGCGTGGGCGCCGAGGTGGAGTCAACCTAAAGGTTGATGGGGGTGAAAAACCGTAGCACGGGCATCCTGCCCGTGAGAAAAAACAGGCGCGGACGCAGTAAGCATGCTTGGGCAAGGATCCCTAAGCCACGAAAGACAACATGGGCAAGGATGCCCATGCCACGAGCGGGCGAGACGCCTGCGCTCCCAGTGATTTTTACCCCCCCTTAACTAAAGGTTTGTATCAGTTTGCCGATAATCCCTGTTGATGGCGGAACCGGCTCCTAACTATTCAGAAATGAGTCGTGCGCAGGGCGACGAGCGTCCCCCACTGCGCGTGTTGCAGGAGACATTTAGCGACGGCGAGCCTTTAGAAAACCCGTGCGATATGTACATCCTGCACATCCTGCGCAGTCTCCCTCCCGAGCTCATCCAATCGCTCAGTCCCCGGCAATACCAGCTGCTCAAACGCTCGCTGTATCGGGCGCATCGTCGGCACTTGGTGGACATTCGCGGGGTGATTCCGTTCTTCTTTGCGCGCTACTACTTCGTGTTTTTGTTTGGACGCGACCGACGCACCTACACGCGCCCTGTACCGTTGGAGAGGCGTAAGTCTTCGCGCTGGGCACAAGTATGGGGCTGGGTGCTGATGGTGGGGATTTTGGGGTTGTTGGTGTTGGGCGCCCTCAGCGTGTCGCGCCTATTCCGCTGAGGGCACTTGGCATCCGTAAAATGGGGTAGAGGCGCGCGGGGGGTGGCGCCCTTCCAACAGTGCCTCCAAGGCTTGTTGGGCATAGGCGGTTTTGCGATTGTCGCAGTAGCGCCCGATGTTGTATGCCCCCAGATAGACCACCTGACCTTCTGGGTTCACAATCACCGCCGAGGGACCAGCCCAAACGCCAAACCGGCGCGATAGCGCACCGCCCACATCGGCAACTGCAGGAGTGTCTATCCGACGGCGATACCAGCGCTCCAGCAGGTCTGGCGCGTCCTCACCGTTGCCTTCACCCACAATCACCGTAATGAACTGAACACCTTTCGGGCGGTAAGTGCGCACCAGGTCGCGCACATGGCGTTCCATAAATCGGGAGCAGGCGCAATCGGGCGACCAGAAGTTCAATAGGGTCAGGTGCCCCTGCAGCGAATAGACCCCTCGGTCAGTGTTCAACTGGGAAGTGGGTGCGAGCGGTTTTTGAGCGGGGTCTATCTGGGCTGCCCCTTCAGGACGCGGGGCGGGCTGGAGGAACCGCCATTCCATACGCCAGAAGGTGGTCACCACCAGTCCAATCCAGACACCGATTATCGCGCCTGCCAGCAGTCGCTTCATAGGCTACGCCGCCTCCCGATAGGATGAGGCGTCCGCTTCGGACGCCTCTGTTTCGGTGCGGAACTGCGCCAGCAGTTGATACACACCCTGTGCGGTCTGGTCTGTGCGGGCAATCTCGTCCAGCAGAGCCTGCACCGCTTCAAACTGCTGACGAATGGCGTTCTGCACTTCCATCGTTGCGGCAGTGGTCTGCTCGCTAATCGCGGCGATGCCGTGGATAATCTCGTTGATGAGCTCCATCTGCTGGGCGGTGTTGGCAGACGCCTCGTTGCTCTGTTCCAAGATAGCCTTAAGTTGGTCTATCTGCTGAGCGACCGCTTCCATCAGGTGTTGACTTTCGGTGGCACGCTCGTAGTTTTCGCCCGCCGATTGCTCTATCTGTCGGCAGTGGCGTACCACCGCCTCACTGGACAGCACAATCGCCTGAATGAACTGCTCAAAGCCGTTCAGTTGAGCGCGCAGTTGGTGGAAGGCGGATGAGACCTGCTCTAAGACCTCGGTGGTGATGCCCTGTAGCCCAACCTGGTTCTGGCTGCCGCGCACACTTTCGTTGATGGAGGCGATTTGTGCCGCCATTTCCTGAAGCACGCCATCAATTTGGCGTGTGGCTTCGGCGGAGCGGTTTGCCAGCGCCCGCACCTCGTCGGCAACTACCGCGAAGCCTTTGCCATGTTCGCCTGCCCGCGCCGCCTCTATGGCAGCGTTGAGCGCCAGCAGGTTGGTCTGCCGAGCGATTTCGGTGATGGTCGTTAGGATTTCGCGCACACTATGGGAGTGGGAGTACAGTTGCTCGGCGCGTTCGGTCGTTACACTCACCGCATCTTGAAGCACCTGACGCGCCTGTATCACCTGCTGAAGCACCCGCTCGGCGGTCTGGTTCACCTCGTGGATAGCGTTGACCGCTTCATCCACCGATTGCAAAGAGTGCTCGGCACTCGCTCGTGCATCGGACGAGGCGGTCTGCTGGAAGTGGCTTGCCTGCACAATCTGTTCGGCATAGCGTGCCACCTGTTGCGCACTCTCCCACGCCTCACTGGCGCGCTGAAGTTGAACATGGCTTTGTGCGCGCGTCTCGGACGCCATCTGAGAGATTGCGTGGATTTGGTTTGCCGACTGCTCAATCTGCTGGGCTTGAGTGCGTGCGCCTTCACTGACCTCGCTGATAGACTGCAGGATTTGGTTGCCCAGCCCATGGATACGCTGAGCGTCCTGACGCACGGTCTGGGTCTGTTCGGTAATGGCTTGAGCAGAGTGTTTAGACTGGTTAATGTTGTCGCGCAGGCGTTCAATCAGGGCGTTGATGACATTCGCCGTCTCTGCAAGCGCAGAGGTCGGGCTAAGCGCAATCTGTGCGGTCAAGTCGTTGCCAGCGAACTTTGGACTGCGCAGTTGTTCGCCAAACGCACTTAGCTCCTCGGCTTGTTGCCATTCACGCTCACCTTGGATGGCTTGCCAGATGAGAATTGCCGACTCCAACACCACGAACAGGGCATGCACGAGCGTGAGCACAAAGTAGTTCAGGTCGGTCGTGTACACATAGAAGGGTAGCCCGATTGCCTGAAGCACGGCAAAGGTCGCGTGGTGTACCGCGATGGTGCCCGCCGCTGTTGCGATAACGCGCCAGTCGCGATAGACTCCCAATATTGCCAACGAAGCAAATACATGGAAGTGGAGCTCGGTGACCCCACGCGCTTGGTGAATGAACAACGCCGAGTAGACCATGAAGCCAGCGCCGATTACACATCGTGTAAGTAGGGAACCGGGTTGAGTGCGTGTTAACCAATAGGCGACCAGCGCTGTGGGCAACCCCACTAAAAATGCTTCTTCAAAGGTACGGTGCCAAAATGCCAATAGCACAGACACCACGAAATGCCCAAAGAGCATCCAGCTGAATCGTTTATCCCATTCGGAGCGCACTTGCTGACGGGAAAAGGTCAGCCCTTGGACAGAGCCTGCTTTGCTATTTTCCATCCTTAAATGCCACCTCTGTCCGAATTGTAGGATGAGGTGGCGTTCAACTTTAGTGATAAGACTTTCAGGACTCAGGGGCGTTCACGGTTAGCACAGGGCAGGTCGGATGGCGCACCACCTTCTCGGTGACCGAGCCGAACACGAACCGTTTCCAGCCTCCGCGCCCGTGCGTCGCAATCACAATCAAGTCTACTTGGTTCTCTTTTTGGTAGGCGATAATCTCATCAGCTGGGTCGCCCCAGACCACGCTGGAGAACACGGTCAGCTCTTTGGGGATGCGCTGTTCAATCAGGTCCTGCATCGAGCGCTCCGCCGCCTCGCGCATCTCCATCTCGTAGAGGGGAACCTCCACATTCACGGGCACGGGAACCACATGGAGGGGGGGTACTGCGTGCAAGAGGTGGAGCTCCGCCCCGAAGTGCTGTGCCAACTCCACCGCAAGGTCCAACGCCTCGTACGACGGTTCGCTGAAGTCGGTTGGTGCCAAAATTCGCTTGAACGGTAATCGCATCAGTCTCCTCCCACGAAGAGTGTACCTGATGTGATGGGGGAGAGCCTCCAAGTGTCTTCACCACCCCATTTTGCTAAAACCCCCGATTTTCTGGAAAAATCCCCAAAAGCGTGAATCCTTTTGGCACCGAAGTGCCTCTAACAAGTGGAGGTAGAAGATGTCAGTGCAGACAGGTTTACAGATGTCGGAGCAGTCGTTGAGTCGTAAGCAAGCCCACTACCGCGTGTTGATTGTAGGTGGGGGCACCGCCGGGATTACTGTCGCCGCACGCCTCAAGCGACGCGGAATCGACAAGGTCGCGATTATTGAACCCTCGGAAGTCCACTACTACCAACCCCTCTGGACGCTGGTAGGGGGTGGAGTTGTCCCCGTTGAACAGTCCGCTCGCCCCGAACGCGGCTACATTCCGAAGGGAACCGAGTGGATCCAAGACCACGCCGAGTCGTTTGACCCCGAAAAAGGGCTGGTCTGCACTCGGAGTGGTAAGACCTATGGCTATGACTATCTAATTGTGGCTCCGGGACTTCAGCTGGATTGGCAAAAGGTTTCGGGTCTCACCGAGACTTTGGGGCGCAACAATGTCAGCAGTAACTACACCTATGAAACTGCGCCCAAGACTTGGGAGTTCCTCAACCAGTTCCGTGGGGGTGTCGCCCTCTTCACAATGCCCAGTACGCCTGTCAAATGTGGTGGCGCGCCTCAGAAGATTATGTATATGGCAGCCGACCTCTTCCGGCGCAAGGGCATCGCAAAAGACACCCAAATCCTGTTCTACTCAGGAAGCAACACGCTGTTCGGGGTTCCAGAGGTTCGCAAGGTGCTGGAGAAAGTGGTAGAGCGCTACAACATCCAGGTGAACCTGAACTACAACCTCGTCGCTATTGACCCCATTCGGCGCGTGGCGACCTTTGAAGCCACTGCCAACCACCCCGATGTCCAAGCGAACCCGGACAAGCCTGCTCCCAGCGTAGAGGTGCCCTATGACTTCCTCCATGCCACCCCGCCTCAGAGCGCACCCGACTTCATTAAGCAGAGTCCGCTTACCGATGGCTCTGCACTTGGATGGGTCGCGGTGGACAAGCACACGCTCCAGCACACCCGCTACCCCAACATCTTCAGCCTGGGCGATGTGAGCAATCTACCCACCTCCAAGACGGGCGCGGCAATCCGCAAACAGGCACCTGTACTCGTGGAGAACTTGATCGCCCTGATGCGCGGTCAGAAGCTGTCCCAATCGTACGACGGCGCGACCGCCTGCCCCATCGTCACCGCCTACGGCAAACTGATTATGGCAGAGTTCATCTACGACTCCAAGTGGAAACCCACTATTCCGCTTGTCAAGACCGATAGAGAGCGGTGGGATATGTACATGCTCAAGCGCTGGGGACTGCCGTTTATGTACTGGCACCTGATGCTTCGTGGTTTAGCCTGATGGAGTTCTCTCCGCTTGCGTGGTTCGGGGCGGTCTTGATTGGGGTGTCTTTGGGCTTACTCGGCTCGGGCGGCTCCATCTTGACCGTCCCGATTTTAGTCTATCTGGTACACGAACCAGAGAAGTTGGCGATTGCCGAAAGCCTGGCAATCGTGGGGGCGATTGCGCTGGTAGGTGCCCTGCCCTACACCTTTCAGAAGTTGGTGGTGTGGCGCAGTGTGTTATTGTTTGGACTGCCCTCCATCGTGGGCACCTACGCAGGCGCCTGGCTCTCTCAGTGGGTTAGTGGGGCAATCCAGCTCAGTCTGTTCGCCGGGGTGATGCTGTTAGCCTCTTGGATGATGTTGCGCCCTACGAAACTTAGCCCCCACAGCGACCAGCCTCATCCCTTCTGGAAAATCGGGATGGAGGGGCTCTTCGTGGGGGCGCTCACAGGGCTGGTGGGCGTGGGCGGGGGCTTTCTGATTATCCCCGCGCTCGTGCTGCTGGGCGGGCTGAGTATGCAACAGGCGGTCGGCACCAGCCTCTGGCTCATCGCCTTCAAATCGTTTAGCGGGTTCTATAAATATGCTGAAATCTTGCCTCAACAGGGCTACACACTCAACTGGCAGGTGATTGTTATGTTCAGCATTGTTGGAGCTATTGGCACGCTCTTGGGCAATCGGATTGCTCTGCGCGTGCCTCAAGCACGCCTGCGACAGACCTTCGCCCTCGTGCTGATTTTGATGGGGGCGTTCATTTTATGGCAAAATCTCCCGAAAATCTTAGGGACGAACAAAGGAAGCGAAGCGATGTATCAAGAAATTGACCCGAAGGAAGCGAAACAGTGGATTGCGAAGGGCGCCCAGGTGATCGATGTGCGTGAGCCGTTTGAGTTCGCCGATGGACACATCCCCCAAGCGAAGAATATCCCGCTGGGGAGCATACCCCATCGCGTGAACGAAATCAGCAAGGAGAAGCTGGTGGTCGTGGTATGCCGAAGTGGTAATCGCTCGGCTCAGGGTGCCCGCATCTTAGTAAGTTTCGGCTTTGATGGCAAACGGGTCGCGAACCTGCGCGGCGGGATGATACGCTGGCATGCAGAAGGGGGCGAAGCGCGCTGACCTCACTCATAGCGCAGGGCTTCCACAGGGTCGCGTCGTGACGCACGGTAAGCAGGAACCGTGCCGAAAAACAGCCCCACCACTCCGCAGACCGCCAACGCTAAGGCAACCGTGTCCCAAGTGACCACAGGAGTTAGCACGGTGTACTGGTCTATTATCCAACAGGCGCCCCACCCGACCAGTACGCCTAATGCCCCACCAATCAGCGCAATCATCACCGCCTCCAGCAAGAATTGCCCGAAGATGTCGCGTTGGCGGGCGCCCACCGTCTTGCGAATGCCGATTTCGCGCACACGCTCCGTTACGCTCATCAACATCACATTCATCACGCCGATGCCACCCACGAACAGCGCAATCGAAGTAATCCCCGTGAGCGCCACCTGCACAATCTGAAGCAGGGTGAACAGTCGGCTCAGCAGTTCCTCCTGGGTCAGCACGGTGAAGTCCTCGCTCCCGCCATGATTTTGGCGGATTGCCTCGCGCAGTTGGTTCACGATGAGGTTCGGTTCCTTATCGGAGGCGGTCTGGGCAATCACGCGGTGCAGCTGACGGCTCCCCATCGCCTTTTGTAGGGACGCAATCGGCGCGTAAATCGCAAACTCAAATCCGCCACTGCCCAGCAGGGAGCGGTCGGTATTTTCGGCAGTCACGCCGATGACGCGGAACGGAACCCCGTTGAGCCGCACCGTCTTGCCAACAGGGTTCTCAGTGCCAAAGAGTTGTTCGGTGGGCTTTGGTCCCAGCACGCACACATTGGCGTTGGCTTCAGCTTCGTTCCAGAGGCGTCCGTGCGCCAGTTGATGGGGACGCATCTGGAACCACTCGGGGGTGGTGCCGATAATCAGCGCGGCGTCCGCCCACTGTTTGCCCCGATTGGCTCCCCCTGCCACGAACATTATCGGGGCGACGCGCCGTACGCCCGAAACCCTGCTTGCCACCTCCAAGTCCGACTCGCGCAGGGTGCTCAGCCCGATGAAACTCATCGGGTTGAACGGGTTCTCAGCGCTGATCCTGCCAGGCAACACAATCACCAAGTTGACCCCCAACGACTCGACTTGGCTGACCACATCTTGCTGAACGCCCTTGCCGAGCGAGACGAGCATCACAATCGCCGCAACGCCCACGGTCATCCCAAGCCCACTCAGAATCGTGCGCCTTGGGGTCATCCAAAGCGCCTCTATTGCCGATTGGAAACTTTTTTGTATCATCGTTCGTATATGCCTTTGGAACACCCCGTGAGGGGTTGAAATGAACGCCTGATTAAGGTATAGTTAAGTAGCACCCCGGTGTGCCCGCCCGCGACTTGGCAATACCCCTAAAGATTTTTCGGCACCCTGCCGACAATCGAGAATAGGAACGAGTTCACCTTCCTTCCTTGGGGGTGGCAGGCTTTGCTCTCCTTTCACTGCCACCCTCCTTTTTCTTTTAAACCACCAGCGCTTCGGCATAGGTTCCGTAGACCTCTTTGAGCGCGTTTACGATTTCACCCAGCGTCGCATAGGCTTTGACCGCCTCCAGGATAGGCCCCATCAGGTTCTCGTCGGCGCGGGCTTTTTGCTGGAGGTCGCGCAGGGCTTGTGCCACCGCGCGGTTGTCGCGCTTGCGCCGCAGCTCCGCCAATCGCTGAACCTGCTTCTCGTGAGCTTCACTGTGAATCTTGAGGATGCGGAACGGGATAGGTTCTTCCTCCATCTGGTACTCGTTGACCCCAACCCAGATGAAGTCGCGCTCTTCCACACGCTTTTGGAACCGATACGCCGCGTCGGCAATCTCTTGTTGGAAGAACCCGCTGCGAACTGCAGGGATGACCCCACCTTCCTGTTCGATGCGCTCAAAGTACTCGCGAGCGCCCTCCTCCATCTTGTCGGTCATCCATTCCACGAAATAGGCACCGCCCAGCGGGTCAACGGTGTTCGTCACGCCCGACTCTTCGGCAATCACCTGCTGGGTTCTCAGGGAGAGCAGAACCGCCTCTTCGGTCGGTAGTGCCCACGCCTCGTCAAACGAGTTCACATGGAGCGACTGAGTTCCGCCCAACACCGCCGCGAGCGCTTCTATGGTGGAGCGAATGAGGTTCACATACGGCTGTTGCATCGTGAGGGAGACGCCTGCGGTTTGCGTGTGGAAGCGCATCCACCAGGAGCGTGGATTTTTCGCTCCGAAGGTCTCGCGCATCTCACGCGCCCAGATGCGTCGCGCCGCACGGTACTTGCCAATCTCCTCAAAAAAGTCAATATGCGCGTTGAAGAAGAAGGAGAACTTCGGTGCGAAGTCGTCAATATCCAGCCCCCTCTCCAAGCACCAGCGCACATACTCCAGCCCGTCAGCCAGCGTAAACGCCAGCTCCTGCACGGCAGTGGAACCCGCCTCGCGGATGTGATATCCGCTCACACTAATCGGGTGCCACTTCGGCACATGCTGACAGCCGAACTCTATCGTGTCCACGATGAGCTTCATATGAGGCTCAGGCGGGAACACCCACTCCTTCTGAGCGATGAACTCCTTGAGGATATCGTTTTGAAGGGTGCCCGAAAGTTTTTCCAAAGGCACGCCCTGTTTCTCGGCAACCGCGAGGTACATCGCCCAGATGATAATTGCCGGGGCGTTGATGGTCATAGAGGTCGTGATCGCGCCGAGGTCGATCCCCTGAAACAGGATTTCCATATCCTCCAGGGAGGCGACGCTCACCCCACACTTACCGACCTCGCCCTCCGCTTCGGGGTCGTCGGGGTCTACGCCCATCAGGGTGGGCAGGTCAAACGCCACCGATAGCCCCATCTGCCCCTGCTCAATCAAGAAGCGGTAGCGGGCGTTCGTCTCTTCGGGTGTGGCAAACCCTGAAAACTGACGCACTGTCCAGAGCTTGGCGCGGTAGCCCGATTCGTACAGTCCGCGCGTGAAGGGATACTGACCAGGGTCGCCCAAATCGCGCTCGTATTGGAGATGTTCAACATCCTTAGGGGTGTAGAAACGCTTGATATCAATACCCGACAGCGATTCGAAGCGCGCTTTGCGCTCGCTCATGGTCTTCTGTTGGTGGTTCATACGATAGCCTCCTGTAGCGTCGTTGCTCAGATTGAATTATACACAACGGATTAGCAGGAATCGGCGAGTATAGGGCGTATCTACGACGCGGAGGTTCCAATGCAGCGTTGCAATGATACTGATACTGGAAGCGGGCTATCGCGTCGTGAGTTTTTGAAGGTCTCTGCAGGTGCCGTAGCAGGCAGTTTGGTGGCGAGTTTGCCCATCCATGCCTTCGCCCACGCTCAAGGCTCTGACCGCCTACGGGTGGGGCTAATCGGCTGTGGGGGGCGTGGCACCGGCGCCGCGGTGGATATCGTGAACGCAGGCGAGGGCATCGAAATCTACGCTATGGGCGACATCTTCCCCGACCGCCTCAATGCTTCCCGCCAAATCCTCGCCGAACAAATCAAAGACCGCCTGAATGTGACGGATGACCGCTGTTTCACGGGCGTGGACAACTACAAGGGCGTCATTCAGAGCGGTGTGGACATCGTCATCTTGGCGACGCCTCCTGCTTTCCGCCCGATTCACTTCCGCGAGGCAATCCAAGCGGGCAAACATGTGTTTATGGAGAAGCCCGTAGCGGTCTGCCCTGCGGGAGTGCGTTTGATGTTCCAGCTGGGCGAGCTGGCAACCCAGAAGGGGCTGTCGGTTGTCGCAGGTACTCAGCGCCGTCACGCCCCCGACTATCGCGAGACCATCCAGCGCATCCACGACGGCGCCATCGGGCGCATCGTGAGCGCATCCTGCTACTGGAATCAGGGCGGGCTGTGGCATATGGAACGCCAGCAAGGCTGGAGCGACACCGAGTGGCAGCTGCGCAACTGGCTCTACTTCACTTGGCTTTCGGGTGACCATATTGTGGAACAACACATCCACAATATCGATGTTATCAACTGGGTGCTGGGCGCGCATCCCGTCAGTGCGATGGGCATGGGCGGTCGCCAAGCGCGCACCGAACCCCACTTCGGACATATCTACGACCACTTTGCTGTGGAGTTCGAGTATCCAGGGGGCGTACGCGTACTGAGCATGTGTCGCCAGATTGACGGGTGCGCCAATTTTATCGGTGAGCGCGTGGTGGGCACCGATGGCACCGCCAACCCCGCCAACAGCATCCAAGGCAAGCAGGAGTGGCGCTATCAAGGACCGAAAGTAAGCGCGTATCGCCAAGAGCAGGTGCATCTGGTTCAAGCCATCCGCGAGAACAAACCCCTCAACGAGACCCGAACCGTGACCGAAAGCACGCTGAGTGCGATTATGGGACGGATGTCCGCCTACACGGGCAAGCAGGTCACTTGGGAACAGGCGCTCAACTCCAAGCTCAACCTGTTGGAGCGCGCGGAGAACTTCCGCTTCGGCGAGATGGCGGTTGACCCCGTGCCGATGCCCGGCAAGACGGAATTGGTCTAAGGCTAAGAATGCCCGTGAAAAAACCGTAGCACGGGCATCCTGCCCGTGAGCCAAAACAGGCGCGGACACGGTAAGCATGCTTGGGCAAGGATGCCCAAGCCACAAGCGGGCGAGACGCCCGCGCTCCCAGCATTTTGCAGGTATACTCAAGGCAGTTGGAGGGACTCCTATGCCGAAAATCGAGAAAAGTGTGAGCGTGAATGCGGAGGCAGGACGCGTGTTCGAGGTACTTCAGCAAGCCGACCAGTTCGCCCAGTTCTTGCCCTATGTGAAGAGTGTGAGCGTGGTGGAGAACACAGGCGAAGCCCAAGTGCTGGACTGGGCAGTGACGGCGCCCGGCGTGGGGATGGAAGTGCGCTGGCGCTCGCGCCATACAGTCCACCCCGGCGAACATCGTATCACCATTCAGCCCGAAGGGAGCGCTATCGTGAGCTTGGCGGGCGAATGGGCGGTCGTGCCCAGCGGCTCTACAAGCGAGCTGAAGGCAACGATTGACTATCAAGCGAATGTGCCCCCGATGTTCGCAGGGGTCGCTCAAAAGGCGGTAGACGAAATCATCACGGGCTGGCTCAACGGCTTCAAAAAGCAAGCGGAGGGCTAACCGCTATGGCGCGCGTGGAACTCCAAGTGCCTATCCGTGCCCCTGTGGAGCGAGTCTACGCGATTGCGCGGGATGTAGAGTCGTTTCCCCAGTTCATGCCCGATGTGAAGGCGGTCAAGGTGCTGGAAAAGAGCGAAGACGGCAGCCGAACCCTTACCGAATGGACCGCCTACGCCTCCCAACTCAAACTCCAAGTCAAATGGACCGAGGAAGACATCTGGGACGACACGGCACGCACCTGCCACTTCCGCCAGGTCAAGGGCGACTACGACATGATGGAGGGCGTCTGGCGGTTTGAACCCCACCCCGAAGGCACCCTGTTTGTGTGCGAGCTGGACTACGAACTGCATGTGCCTCTGCTGGGTGCGGTGGTGCAGAAAGTAGTGCATTACCTCGTCACGCAGAACCTCAAGGGCATATTGGAAGGCGTCAAACAGCGCGCCGAGTCCGACCAAGTATGACCTCTGAATCGATACGCGATCTGCTTCAGGCGGTGGCTCAGGGCGAGATAGACCCCACCACCGCCTACGAGCGTCTGCGCGCCCTGCCCTTTGAGACGGTGGGGTTCGCCCGAATAGACCACCACCGCGCTCTACGAAAGGGCTTCCCCGAAGTGGTGTTTTGTGCGTGGAAGACGCCCCAGCAGGTCGCTGAAATCGTGGAGCGACTTGCCCAGCATGGGCTGGTGTTGGCGACCCGTGCCGAGCCGACGCACTACGAAGCGGTCAAGGCGCGCCTGCCACAGGCGGAGTATCACCCTCAAGCGCGGACAATCACGGTGGGCAGTCCCCCGACACCCCCTGATGCTCCTTTCGGTTTAGTCATCACGGCGGGCACTGCCGACATCCCTGTGGCGGAGGAAGCGCTCATCACCGCGCGGATGATGGGCGTGCGCGTGGAACCCCTGTACGATGTTGGGGTCGCTGGTCTCCACCGCCTGTTAGCCCACTATGAACAGTTGAGCAAGGCGAGCGGGATTGTGGTGGTCGCCGGGATGGAAGGTGCGCTCCCCAGCGTAGTGGGCGGACTGGTCGCCTGCCCGGTGATTGCCGTGCCGACCAGTGTGGGCTATGGGGCACAAATGGGCGGGCTGGCTCCCCTGCTAACGATGCTCAACACCTGCGCACCAGGCGTCAGCGTGGTGAACATAGACAACGGTTTCGGCGCAGGCTATTGCTTAGCCCTGATTTTGCGTGCTGTCGGGAATAATCCGGACTGACCTCACCCCCAACCCCTTTCCGTAAACGGAGAGGGGGCACAGGCACGCTGGCTTTACCCCCTCTCTGCTTGCGGAGAGGGGGGACACAGGGGGGTGAGGTTGTCTGGAAAGGCATGTGCCCGAATCAGGCGCGAGCGTCCCCAGATATTTTTTAGGCTTAGGCAGGAAGACTGCAGGCGCTTCACGAACTGAAGAAGCGTCAGCGTTGACATGAGGTGATAGAATGGATAGGAACTTGGGAATGGATTTTGTTCGGGCGACCGAAGCGGCGGCGCTCAGCTCTGGGCGCTGGGTCGGTAAAGGCGACCGCCACGCGGTGGATCAAGCCGCGTGCGAGGCGATGCGCCGAGCACTCTCCGATATTGATATGAAGGGCGTCGTCGTGATTGGAGAGGGCGAGCGCGACGAGGCGCCCATGCTCTACATTGGCGAAGAGTTAGGGACAGGCAACGGGCACAGTGTGCAAATTGCCGTAGACCCCGTGGAAGGCACGAACCTTGTGGCAAACGGCGCGCCCGGTGCGATAAGTGTCATCGCCGCAGCGATGGAGGGCGAGGGCAAACTACTCAAAGCGCCCGACATCTATATGGACAAGCTCGTGGTGGGACCCGCAGCGAAAGGTGCGGTGGACATCACGCTCCCCCCGCGCATGAACCTGAAAGTGATTGCCAAAAGCCTCGGTAAGGAGGTGCAAGACCTGACGGTCGGGATGTTAGACCGCCCTCGCCACGAGAACCTCATCCGCGAGATACGCTCGGCAGGGGCGCGCATCCGCTTGGTGTCCGATGGTGACCTGTCGCTCGCTTTGGAAGCACTTGACCCACAAGGCGAGATTGATGTGCTGATGGGAATCGGGGGCGCGCCCGAAGGTGTGCTGTCCGCCGCGGCTGCAATCTGTATGGGCGGAGAAATCCAGGCGCGACTGGTGTTCCGAAACGATCAAGAGCGCGAGCGTGCCCGCCACCTGCTCGGCACCGACGATGTGGAGCGCGTGCTGACGATGGAAGACCTCGCTTGGGGCAATGTGGTGTTCGCAGCGACGGGCATCACGGGCGGTAATCTGCTGGGTGGCGTGCGCTACACAGGCTGGGGCGCCATCACGCACTCGGTCGTGATGCGCTCGCGCAGTGGCACCATCCGCTGGCTGGAGACCCACCACCACTTCCACCACGACCCACGCTACTGAGCTAAATGGGGCAGGCATACGGGTCTGCCCCCAACGACGCTTGTTGTAAGGGCGTACATGAGGGTGTGTGAGACCCCGTGCAGGCGCTCAGGGTGACAGGGTGGGCGTTCGGGTGGAAGCGAAGTTTACGGCTCAGGGCTACATGCTTGCGTCTGAAAGTGGGCAGGTCTTTTGGAAACTTGAACTCGACAAGTGTACCCTTGTCAGGGGTTGGGGAAGGGGGGTTCGATTGCCTTCACCCCCGACCCACTCTCTCCCAACGCAGAGGAAGAGAAGAGCAGGTTCCGAGCAAGGAAACACATTCTCTGCAGGAACCACAGGACAATCATCGAATCGCTTTTTCTATGGAACGCATCGGACGGCGCGAGTTTTTGGCACAATCAGGAAAGGCTATGCTCGGTGCAACGGCAGGGCTGACTTTCTTACGCTCGTGGTCGCATAGCCCTAACGACACGATTAATGTCGCAGTGGTCGGGCTGAACGGTCAAGGCTGGGGACACACGCGCACCTACATCCAGTTAGAAGGGGTGCGGGTTGCGGCGCTCTGTGATGTGGACGCGCGCATCTTGGCACAGCGCGGTGCCCAAGTGGAGCAACTGCAGGGCACACGCCCCAAACTTTACGAGGACTATCGTCAACTGCTGGAAGATAAGGAGATTGACGCCGTCTCCATCGCCACCCCGAACCACTGGCACGCCATGATGACCATCTGGGCTTGTCAAGCGGGCAAGGATGTCTATGTTGAAAAGCCCGTCTGCTGGAGCTTCCACGAGGGTGAAAAGGTGGTTGAGGCAGTGCGTAAGTACAATCGCATCGTTCAAGGGGGGCATCAGTTCCGCTCCGACTTGACCACTCGGCACGCCGTGGCGCGAGTTCACGCAGGCGAGATTGGCGAGGTCTATATGTCGCGGGGATTGTGCTATAAACCGCGTGGTCCGATTGGCATCCAGAAAGACACTGACCCACCCGCATGGCTAAACTGGGAGCTGTGGCAGGGTCCCGCCGAGCGACGCCCCTTCAACCCGAACTATGTTCACTACAACTGGCACTGGTTCTGGAACTACGGCAACGGCGACATCGGCAATCAGGGGGTTCACCAGCTGGATGTGGCGCGCTGGTTCCTGAACAAGGGTCTGCCTGTGCGCGTTCACTCCACAGGCGGGCGCTACGGCTATCAAGACCAAGGCGAGACACCCAATACCCAAATCGCCACCTTTGAATACGAAGACGGCAAACTGCTGGTGTTTGAGGTGCGCGGGCTGTTCACCAACGATGAGCAGGGCGCGAAAATCGGCAACTTGGTGTACGGCTCCTTGGGCTATATGTCGTCGGGCGACGGCTACAAGGCGCGTCGGGCACCTAACGAGGAACTGCCCCCAAGAGACGGTCTGAACCTGCCCAACCCTCCTGCCGAAGCCGAGAGCCACTATGCCAACTTCCTGCGAGCGATGCGCGCCCGCGACCCGAAAATCCTGCGCTGTCCGATTGAGGAAGCGGTCATCTCCGCGCAGATGGTCTGCTTGGCGAACACGGCATACCGCTTAGGACGGGTGCTCCAGTTTGACCCCGCGCGCAAGCAGTTCATCAACGACCGTGAGGCGAACAGCATGCTCCGCCGAGCACGCATGCCCAAAGGGTTCGAGATTCCCGAACGAGTGTAGCGATGGAAGCGATTGCCGAACTGTGGCGATTCACGCGCCTGCGATTAGACCAGGCGATTGCCGACTTGGACGATCGCGCCCTGAACTGGCGCCTATTTGACGGCGCTCACTCCATCGCAGAGTACCTATACCATGTGGCGGGGGTGGAGTTGTACTGGGTGCACCACTTGGGAGGCTACATGCCTCAGGACGAGTTTGAGCAAGGCGTGCTTCGCTGTGCGACCGACTCGTTCCTGCGCGAGGCGCCCTTCCCCCTGCTCCCATCCGCCTGCACGGTGGAGCAGGTGCGCCGAACCTTAGCACGCTCTGGCGAACTGTTCCGCCCCTTAGTGGAAGCGCCCACCGCTGAGCAGTTGGCGATGCCCGTCACCAGCCCGATTGGAGACCCCATCACCGGGCGCGAAGGACTTCTCCGCGCCGCACAACACGCCAGCTATCACACAGGGCAAATCTGGCTGATGCGCATGCACCCCGAATTTCCCTTGAAGTGAAGGTATACTCATTCGGCACCAAATTCCCCTCTGGGGGCGCTGGAGTTGAGAGACCGATGAGTTTGCGAACGATTTTTCTGACGCTGTTGTTAGTGCTGTGCCCTCTCCTAACTGTTGCTCAACGCACCCCTGCCCCCGACGCCCTGCGGCGCGATGTGGAGCAGGCACGCGACCGCGTGTTCCCAGCCCTCGTAAATATCCTGGTGGTCTCGCGCTATTTTGAGGGTGGGCGCGCCCAATACACCATCAGCGGAGGCAGTGGCGCGATTGTGACGGAGAACGGGGTGGTGCTGACCAACTACCATGTCGCCGAAAATGCGGTGCGTATCTTCTGCACGCTCGGCACAGGCGAACGCTTTGAGGCGCGGGTGCTCGCTCACGACCCACTGACCGACCTGAGCATCCTCCAAATCCGCACGGAAGGCAACCGTCGCTTTCCCTTCGCTCCGCTGGGCAACTCGGACGAAATCAAGACAGGCGACTATGTGCTGGCGATGGGCAACCCGCTCCTGCTCGCTTCGTCCGTCACGATGGGGATTGTCTCCAACCCCAAGCGCGTGTTTATCAATCCCGTCAGCTCGGAGATTGAGATGCAGGAGTTTGAACGGGGCGACCGTTCGGGAATGCTCACCCGCTGGATCCAACACGATGCGCTCATCCTGCCGGGCAACTCTGGTGGACCGTTGGTCAACCTCAAGGGCGAGATTGTGGGAATCAATCAGTTGGGTGGCGCAGGGCTGGGGTTCGCTATCCCCTCCAGCATCGCCCGACGCGTGTTAGACCAGGTGCTGAAAACGGGCACGATACGGCGCGGCTGGCTGGGTTTCAGCGCGATGCCTGTGGAGAAACTCCGACGCTCCGAAGGGGTGCTGGTGGGGGCGGTCGCGCCCGAATCGCCTGCAGAGCGTGCAGGGCTACAGCCTGGCGACCTCATCCTCAGCATAGATGGCAAGCCGACCAACGCCCGCTTCGTGGAGGAGGTTCCGCTGATTTACCAAATGATTGCCAACTTGGAAGTGGGCAAGACTGTTCCTGTGGTGATAGAGCGTGGGGGGACGCGCCAGACGCTCAACATAGAAGTGGCGCTGATGGAGCCTTACTACGGGGAAGAGGACGAGTTCCGCGCGCTCGGTTTCACAGGGCGCGACATCACCCGCCCCATGGCGCGCGCCCGACGACTGCCCTCGGCAGGGGTCTTGGTGACGGGAATGCGACCCGGATTCCCCTTGGATGGTGCCGAACCCAAAATCAACGCGGGGGATGCGATTGTGCAGGTCGGCAATACCCCCGTTGCGAATGTGCGCGACCTCCAAAAGGCGCTGGAGAGCCACAAGAATATAGAGATCATCCCGTTCACCATTCAGCGTCGGGATGAGGTCATTCTCAGCGTGGTGCGCAACCGCCCGCCCACCGAACCCAGCCCGAGTGCAGAACTGCCCCGCGCATGGCTGGGGGTGCGCACTCAGGTCGTCACCCGAGCGGTTGCCGAAGCGCTGGGCAATCCCAACCTGAAAGGCTTTCGCATCACCGAAGTGCTTCCCTATACCGAAGCGAGTAAGGCGGGCTTACAGGTGGGCGACCTGATTGTGGCGCTGGATGGCGAACCGCTCACCGCCTCACGCACTCAAGATGCCCGCGACCTGGAGCGGCGTATCGAGAACCGCACGGTCGGTGAGGTGGTGCAACTGAGCCTCCTGCGCAACGGGGAGAGTTTAACGGTCTCCGTCAAGTTGGAGCCGGCGCCTGCCTCTGCCGAATCGGTGCGCTCGGTACGCCAGCGTGAGCTGGAGTTCACCGTACGCGATATCACCCCGATTGACCGTATGCGCAACCGCTGGAAGGAAGACCAAACAGGGGTGCTGGTGGTGGAGGTAGCGAACGGGAGTTTCGCCCAACTCGGCGGACTCAAGACCGACGACCTCATCTTGGCTATCAACGAACAGCCCATCCCGAACACTCGTACCTTCCAATCGGTTCTCCAAGAGCTGTTCCAGCAGAAGCCGCCTGTGTTGGTGGTGTTTGTCTTGCGCAATCGCGAAACGACCTTCGTATTTATTGAGCCTGACTGGAACGAAATCGCTCCCTAATCTGAGGACGTGCATGTTGTAGCGGGCAGGCAAAGGGGCCTGCCCCTACACGACACTTATGGGGGCATATCGCTTTGTGCTCCCTGTTTTGCCCCCTGTTCGTCATTCTGAGCGAAGCGAAGAATCTCGGTGCAACCCGAAGCAGAGACCCTTCGCTATCGCTCAGGGTGACAAGGCAGGGACTGTCATTCTGACACCCCCTTCTGTCATTCTGAGCGAAGCGAAGAATCTCAACGAACCCCAAAGCCCAGACCCTTCACTTTGCTCAGAATGGCTAAGGGTGTTTGAAAAATCGTGGCTTGGGCATCTTTGCCCAAGAGACTTCTATGGATGTGGTCGCTGGGAACGCAGGCGTCTCGCCTGCCTGAGAATCCTCAGGGGCAAGATGCCCGTGCCATATGAAGCAACACGGGCAAGATGCCCGTGCCCCATGAAGCAACACGGGCAGGATGCCCGTGCCACGAATAAAGCGAGCGAGACGCCCGCGCTCCCAGTATTTTTCAAACACCCTCCGAGGGTGTTTGAAAAATCTATATTGACCTCACCCCCGCCCCCCTCTCCGTTTACGGAGAGGGGGCGCAGGCACGCAGGCGCTCCCCCCTCTCTGCTTGCGGAGAGGGGGGACTAA
>OGCI01000685.1_pt1 | contig 34717 bp, 38 predicted proteins | sample 1570021 | NCBI WGS metagenome assembly OGCI01 (sample SAMN06264664, study PRJEB24512) | hot springs metagenome | isolation source: Hot spring water | place: South Africa: Tshipise | collected 2015-06-21 | reverse complement strand
TGTACGTCGAGTACTCGAACGAGGTGTAAAATTTCGAGTTCCCGCAATGCCGGTACGCGATCGGCCGCGGCCTCGCGCTCGATCTCGGGTCGAAGGAGCGACCCTGGGAGGCCGGATGGCGGTTCACGGCCGTGCGGTCCCTGGAGATCTTTCGAATTTGGGAGGAGGTGTTTGGCGGCCGGGAGCGGCTGATCCGAGTACTGCCGGTTCAAAGTGGCAACGCGGGCGTGATCCGCGGCGTCTGCGGCTTTCGCGAGGCACATCGGCATGCGGACGCCATGGCCACCGCGCCGTACATGCCCTACACCGTCGGCCGCGGACGGCTGGCCGATCCCGCCCTCGTCGTGGAGATGGCCGGCTGGTCCGTGGAGCGGGTGCTCGACCACTTTGAGGCCCATGCCTTTTCCAACGCGCTGCACCAGATGGAGGGGGACAAGGCGCTGGCCGACGAGTACGGCCTCGCGATGATCGCGTACGAAGGCGGCCAGCACATGGTCGCCATGCTGCGCGACGCGAAGCTCGTCCAGGCGATCGCGACGACGATGCACGCGGCCAACCGGCACCCACGGATGGGTGGCCTGTACCGCCCCTACTTCGCCCGCTGGCGGGAGTTGGGCGGGGGCACGTTCTGCCATTTTTCGAGCGTCGGCGGGTGGAGTAACCACGGCGCCTGGGGGTTGGCCGAATACTACGACTCGACGCCGGCGGACTCTCCCAAGCTGGCGGCCCTGCTCGAGACCGCTGCCGCTTGGGGCCAGCCCGTGGCCCGCCCCTGATCGCCCGGCCGTTCCCCGCGGTGTCGGGCCCGCTCCCGGTCCCGCTGGCACCCCTCCGCCGCGCTGGACAGCCCGCCGCTAAACCGGTACACGACATCGGATGGTCGGTTCTATGCCTGTCCGTTTGATCGTCGCTCCGGTCTTCGGCGTCGCCCTGCTGTTGGCGCTCATCTTGCGTTTTCGGGTTCAGGCTTTTCTCGCGCTGGTCCTCGCCAGCATGGCGGTGGGCCTGACGGCGGGGATGGAGCCGGCGGCGCTGCTGGCGAGCATGCAGAACGGCATGGGCTCGACGCTGGGGTTTGTCGCCACCGTCGTAGGGTTGGGCGCAATGCTGGGGCAGGTACTCGAGTCGACCGGCGGCGCGCAGGCGCTGGCCATGACCCTCGTGCGGCGGTTCGGTCCGCGGCGGGCGCCGCTGGCGCTGATGCTGGCCGGCTTCTGCATCGCGATCCCGGTGTTTTTCGACGTCGGGTTCATCATCCTCGTGCCGGTGCTGACGGCGCTGGCCGCCGGGACGGGGCGCTCGATCCTCCACTACGCTATTCCGCTGCTGGCGGGGCTGGCGGTGACGCACAGCTTCGTGCCGCCGACGCCCGGCCCGGTGGCGGTGGCGGACATCCTGAAGGCGGACCTCGGCTGGGTGATCCTGCTGGGGATCGTCACGGGGTTGCCGACATCGCTGGTGGCCGGCCCGCTGTTCGGTTCGTGGATCGGACGGCGCATCCGAGGCGCTCCGCCGGCGACGGAACCGGCGCCGCCGGCGACGCAGGCGGCCAGCTCGCCGCCGTGGGGGCTGGTGGCAGCGCTCCTGGCGCTGCCCTTGCTGCTGATCCTCTCGCGCACCGCTGGCGAACTGCTCGTGCGGCGCGGCGTATGGACGGAGGGCTCCTGGAGCCGCCTCGTCGCCTTCGCCGGCCACCCGTTCACCGCATTGCTGGTCTCCACGTTGCTTGCGCTGTACCTGCTGGGCATTCGCCGCGGCTGGTCCGCCGACCGGCTGATGGAGCTGTGCGTTCGGTCGCTGGCGCCGGCCGGCGTGATCATCCTCATCACCGGCGCCGGCGGGATGCTGAAGCAGGTGTTGGTCGACAGCAAGGTAGGCGACCTGCTGGCGGGGTGGTTCGGCCGCATGGCGCTGCCGCCGATCGTGCTCGGCTGGCTGCTGGCCGCGGTGGTGCGGATCGCGCAGGGGTCCTCGACCGTCGCGATGATCACGGCCGCGGGGATCGCCGCCCCGCTGGTCGAGCGCGCGAACCTGTCCGATCCGCACCGCGCGCTGGTTGTGCTGGCGATCGCGGCGGGCGCGACCATTCTCTCCCACGTGAACGACAGCGGGTTTTGGCTCGTCGGCCGCTACTGCGGGCTGACGGAGAAACAGACGCTGCAGTCGTGGACGGTGATGGAGACGATCATCGCCGTCGCCGGACTCGGCTTCATTCTGTTGACGAGCCTCGTCGTGTGAGGTCGCCGGCGAGGGCCTCGAGCGTCTCGTAGGGATAGACCGAGGAGGTGTGGCCGTCGGACCACGCCACCGCCACGGCGTAGTTGCCCATCGGCTCGATCGAAACGGGCCGGACATCCGCGGGGGCGGCGGCGGCTCGGCGCTCGCCCGTCCGCTCGTCCACGCACGCCGCGCAGGCGCACGCGTCGCGCACAAGTCGGGCGGCCAGCGCGAACACTCTGCCGTCCTCGTGTTCGACGACCACACCGCGCGCCGGGTCCCACCGGACCTGCGGCGGCCGGCCCAGCCCCGCGCGCAGCCGACTGATCTCCCGCACCGTGCCGGCCGCCAGCTCGCGCAGGGCGGCCGCGACCGGCCCGTCGGGTTCGGCGAGCGCCACCGGGCGACCCCGGTCGCCGGCCGCCGAGATCTCCGCCCGCACCGGCAGGTCCACGGCGACGCGCAGCCCGTACTGCCGAACCAGCCGCTCCCGCGCCCCCCCGCCGAAGGGGCGGTGGCGCTGGCCGCAGTCGGGGCACTCGAACCAGGCCATGTTCTCCACGACGGCCACGACCGGCACCTTGAGCTTCTGGAACATCCGGATGCCCTTGACCACGTCCACGACGCTCAGCTCCTGGGGCGTCGTGACGATCACGGCGGCGGTCAACGGCACGCGCTGCATTAGCGTCAACTGAATGTCGCCGGTGCCGGGGGGCAGGTCGATGACCAGGTAGTCGAGCGGCCCCCACGCCGTGCGCGTCAGGAGATCGTCGAGCACCTGGCTGACCATCGGACCGCGCATGATGGCCGGCGCCCCGTCGGGGTTGGCGAAGCCGAACGACATCAGCCGAACGCCCTCGTACACCGGCGGTGCGATCATGCCGTCGCGCACACGCAGCTCGCGATCCTCCGGCGTCACCATAGTCGGAAGGCTCGGACCGTAGATGTCGGCGTCGAACAACCCCACCCGCCCACCGAGGTCGGCGAGGCTGAACGCCAGGTTGACGGCGACGGTGGACTTCCCCACCCCGCCCTTGCAACTGCCGACGGCCAGGATCGCGTCCACCTCGCGGAGACCGTCACGGCCGCCTTCCGCCGCCGGCGCCGCCCCCCGGACGCGGGAGGAAAGCCTCACGTCGACCGACCGCACCCAGGGCAGCCGCGACAAGGCCCGGTGGCACTCGTCGCGAAACCGTTCCTTGATCGGGCAGGCCGGTGTCGTCAGCTCGAGGACGAACCGGACGCGACCGTCCTCCAGCCCCTCGACGTTCTTCACGAAGCCCAGCGAGACGATGTCGCGGCCGAGGTCGGGGTCCACGATCGTCTGTAGGGCTTCGAACAACTGCTGTCGCCGGTCGGGCGCGTTCATCCCGACAATCTACGCGATGGCGCCCGACAGGCCAACGCGACGCTCAGAATCCGGCCGTTCGTGGTGCCGACGAAACCGGCTGCCACCAGAAACTGCGCCAGTAGGCCTCGTCGGTCGTGTAGGGATCCACCGGGTCGGCGTTGGCGAGGTTCGCCGGCAGGATGCCGAACCGCTGCATCTCACAAACGTAATGCCGGTTGGGCCGGAAGCCGGGCATGGCGAACCGCTTGACGCGTTGAAGCTCGTTCGAGGCGGCGACGATCGCGGCCAGCACGGCCCGATAGCCGGGATCGGCCGTCGAGGTCCATCCGTCGGTGCCGCACAGGCCGAGTCCGCCCGCCTCCCGGCCCAGCGGGGCGCATAACAGCAGAGAGGCCGCGGGCCGATCGAGGTTGCAGAGCCGCCCGCCCCAGCCGATGTTCCAGGTCTTCACAGGCTTGCCGGCGTCGTCCTTGGACTCGCGCAGGTGACAGTCGGCACACCGGTGCATCGCGTTGCCGGGCAAATGGACGGGCACCCGGCCGCTGCCGAGCGCCGCATAGGTGCCCGGATAGGTCGCGCTGGTTTCAATCCACAGCCGAAGCAGCTTCAGCTCGCGGGAATCGAATTGGACGTCGTGGTGGCCCGCCAAGAGCACCTGCAGGAGACGGCTGGCCGACGAGCCGATCTGGCGCGGCGGGTAGTTGCTTTTGGGGCGGTTTGGCCCGTCGGCGACCAGACCCCGCCGGACGATGCTCTCGTAGCTAACCCTGCACATCTCGGTCCGGCCGCCGTCCAGGTCGAGTTTGCCGGCGTAGCGTTCGGTGTTGTGGCAACGAACACAGCGCCGATCGAGGATGGGCTGGATGTCGCGCGGAAAATCCATTACGGAGGGCACGTCCGGGATCGGCTCGATCCGGCTGGGCGGCCGCCGCATCGCCGCGGGCATCGGGCCGGCCGGCATCGCGTGCGTCCGCATCTCGTGGCAGCCGACGCAGCCGATCCGCTCCCCCCGCTGGACGCCGCACCAGCTCTGCATGCGCTTCACCGAGAGCTCGCGTTTGTCCAGTGCGACAAAAAAACACCGGCCGCAGCGCGGGCACCTCGAATCGGGCCGAGCCATCCGGTTCGACCGGCACTGTGCCGAGGATCCGCGCCAGCGTGAACGAACCGTGCAGCGTCAACGGCTCCATGCCGCCGGAGAAGTTGACGGGGCTTGGGCAGTTGTTCCAGCACCAACAGTTTTCGGACCTCGCCCGGCCGCACGCCGTCCATGTTTCGGCCGAGGGTGACGTCGAAGAGGATCATCTCGCCGGTGTCCTCTGAGAGGTCCACCCGATCCGGGATGACCGCCTCCCTCGGCCGCGGCACGAGCGGACGCGGTTCGTGCGCATGACGCCGCGGCTGGGCCGCGGCCTCCTCCGGCGGCAGGCGCCATACGACCTCCCGGCGGCCGTCGCCGTCCATCACGATGATCCCCTCGTCGTCCGCCGCGAAGAAACCGTTGGTCGAAAACGCCCACGGATCCCGGATGTTCGATCGGTTGCCGATGTAGCGGACCGACTCGAGGCGGTCCGGCCCGAAGCGGGGATCCACGATCGTCAGCCGGCCGGCGTGTTCGGGGCGGCCGTGGCCGGGGGAGAACGACGCGACGACCAGCGGCGTGCCGGGGATCGGCTTGGCGTCGAGCATGACGTTGCCGGGGTTCTGGTTACCGAAGAAGGTCAGCACCTGCGTGCCGTCGGGATCGATCGTCCAGAGATGGTGATAATCGAGCTGCGAACGGTCCACGTACTCCCAGCGCACGTACAGCACGCGACCGTCCGGCTGCGGCCATGGCGTGTTGTCGTGTTCGATGTTCGGCGAGAGCATGCGAAGCCCACTGCCGTCCCCGTTGCATGTGTAGAGCTGGCCGACGCGCGTGTGCCAGCAGTTGACGAACCGGCGGCCACGTCGGCTCGATGTCGTCGTCGGGCCCGTCGGTGATTTGGCGGATCCCCATGCCGTCCGCCTTCATTTCGTACAGGCGGTAGGTGTGCGTGCCCCCCCGCCGCCACGAAAACAGAGTGCGGTCGCCGTCGTAATGGACCTAGGGGTCGCGAAGGCCTCCGCGCGGGTCGTCGAGCAGCACGCGCAGCTCCCGCGTGCGGAGGTTCAACCGGCACAGCCGGGCGCCCTCGCCATACGCCCAGTAGACCCCGTCTTCAAACTTGAACGCCAGTCGGCGCGGATCGTCCAGGTCGCTCGCGTAGTTGCCGAAATTGCCGTACCAGTGGTCGCGACCGGAAACGCGGACGACGAAGACGACCTCCTCCACCCCTCGCAACGGCCCGGACAGCACCGAATCGAGTAGTCCCTTAGGCTCCGGAGGGCCTCCCGGCGGCGCTCCGATGGCCGCCGATGCGGCAGCTAGGACGGCCGGGACGGCATGTCGCGTCCAGCCCATCGCACTGCTCCCTGTGACCGCGCGTGACCGCGGCTGTCTACCTTTGTATTGGAAAGGGCGGATGGACACAACGCGCGGCCGGCCCCCTCGGCGTCCAACCCTTGGAGGCCGACGGCCTTCCATCTTCCAAAGGCTGGAACCGGCTTTTGCGCCAGCGAGGATTGTCGACGCGGACGGACCGAAGGGACCGCGCCGGACAACGGAGCGAGGCAATGGTGGGCGCTACAGGACTTGAACCTGTGACCCCTACCATGTCAAGGTAGTGCTCTAGCCAACTGAGCTAAGCGCCCGACGCGGGGAATTGAACCATTGCGAACGGCGGCCTGTCAATCGGCCCACCCGGCGAGGGCGGCCGGGGCGCCGGTCTAAACATATGAAGACGTATCTGCCGTTGAAAGACGATCTGTCCTGCCATCTGCAGGCCGCGGCGAAGGCGGCGCTGCCCGACCTGCCAGCCGGCATTGAGTTCGCCATCGTGCCCGCCGGCCGACCCGAATTCGGCGACTATCAGTGCAACGGCGCGATGGCCGCCGGGCGCGCCATGGGTCGGCCTCCGCGCGACGTGGCCTGCGCCGTACGCGAGGCCGCCCTCGCGCATCCCCATCCCGCCCTCGCCTCGATCGAGGTCGCCGGGCCCGGTTTCCTCAACCTCCGCCTCGACGACGCGTGGCTGGCCGCCTGTGTGTCGCAGATTGCCGACGACGAGCGCCTGGGCGCCCCCCGGCCGGGCGCGGGGCGCACCATCGTGCTGGACTACTCCAGCCCCAACGTCGCCAAACCGATGCACATCGGGCACATCCGCTCCACGGTCATCGGCAACGCCCTAGACCGCCTGCACCGCTTTCTCGGCTACCGCGTGATCGCCGACAACCACCTCGGAGACTGGGGGACACAATTCGGGCTATTGTTATTGGGGTTCCGCGAGTTCGCCGACCCGACCGCCTACGAGGCCTCGCCGATCGAGGAATTGGAACGCGTCTATGTGCTCAGCTACCAGCGGTCGCAGCAGGACGAGCGATGGATGGAGGCCGCCCGCGCGGAGCTGGTCGCCCTGCAGCGCGGCGATCCCGGCCGGCGGGAACTATGGCAGTCGTTCGTGGATCACAGCCTGCGCGAATTCGAAAAAATCTACCGGCGGCTGGGCATCCGGTTCGACCTGGTGCGGGGGGAAAGCTGGTACAACGACCGACTGCCCGGGGTCATCGAGCGGCTGGCGCGGATGGGGCTGGCCCGGGAAAGCGACGGGGCGCTGATCGTCGATCTCTCGGAGGAGCACCTCCCCGTATGCATCGTGCGCAAGCGCGACGGTGGATTCAACTACGCGACGACGGACCTCGCCACCGTGTTGTCGCGCGACGAGGAGTTTGCGCCCGACGCCATCGTTTACGTTACGGACGAGCGCCAGCAGCTCCATTTCCGGCAGGTCTTCGCGATCGCGCGAAGGCTCGGCGTCACCCGCCGGCTGGTCCATGTTTGGTTCGGCCTCATGCGCCTGCCCGAAGGGACGTTCTCTACGCGGCAGGGCAATGTGATCAAGCTCGAGCGGCTCCTGGACGAGGCTGAACAACGCGCGCTGGAGATCGTCCGGAAGAACAGCCCCGACATGCCGCCCGAACAGCAGGCCGAGGTGGCCCGGGCCGTCGGGCTGGGCGCGGTCAAGTACGCCGACCTCAGCCAGAACCCGCAGAGCGTCGTGACCTTCACCTGGGAAAAGGCGCTGGCGATGGATGGTAACTCCGCGCCCTACCTCCAGTACGCCTGCGCCCGGATCGCCAGCGTGCTGGACAAGTACGCCGCGCAGTTCCCCGTGGAGCGGTTGGCCACCGCGGCGATCCGACTGTCGGAGCCGGTCGAACGGCGCTTGGCCGCCGCACTCGTGCGGTTCCCGGAAGCTGTGATGGATGCCGCCGCCGCCTGCCGTCCCAACGTGCTGGCCGACTACCTCTTCGAGCTGTCGCAGCTCTACAGCACGTTTTATCAGAACGTTCCGTTTCTCAAGGCGCCAGAGGGGATCCGCGAAAGCCGCGTACGGCTGTGCATGGCCGTTGCCCGGGCCCTGCGAACCGGGCTGGACCTGCTCGGTATCGAAACGCCGTCAAGGATTTGAGGAGCTGTCGGACGCTGCCGGGGCTCCGCTCGAGGCCGGCCCCCCCGCCGCCGCCATTCGCGCGGCACGACGTTTCTGTCGCGCGGCCTTTTTTGCCTTTTCCAGGATCTGGTGCACCCGCTGCCGAGTGATGCCGTACTTGGCACCGATCGCGGCCAGCGTCCACCCAAGCCGGCGCAACTCCATCATTTCCCCCGTCCGGCCGGTATCGCTGTTCATGGCCCCTTCTTGCCTCTCGCGTTGACCGGTGCGTCTATTAACATAGGTCGCGGGCCGGCGCAACCGCGCTGGGCGGTGTCGGCCGGCGCCCGGCTGGACAGACCGCCGCATCGGTCGGACACTGGTGCCGAGCTATGGGCGAACGCATCGGATTGTTCGGCGGCAGCTTCGACCCGATCCACGTCGGCCATCTGGTTGCGGTGCGCGACGCAATGGAGGCGCATGGACTGGACCGGGTCATCTTCATCCCCAGCGGCCGTCCGCCGCACAAACCCGGCCGTCCGCTGGCGTCCCCGGAAGACCGCGCGGCCATGATCGCGCGGGCGATTCGCGGCGAGCGGGGCTTCGCGCTGAATCGTTGGGAACTCGGCCGCCCGGGGCCGTCTTACACCATCGACACCGTGCGTGAGTTTCGGCGTCGCCACCGATCGGCCGAGCTCTACTTTCTGATCGGGGCCGACATGTTGCCGGACCTGCCGACCTGGAAGGACATCGGCACGCTGCTGGAGCTCTGCGAGTTGCTCCCCATGGCCCGCCCGGGCGTGCCGCGTCCCTCCCCGTCCCGGCTGGCGCTGCCGCCCCCCTGGCCGGCACGCCTGCTGGCCCGGTGGACGAAGGTGCGCGCGATGGACGTTTCCTCGAGCGAAATCCGCCGCCGGCTTGCCGCCGGAAGATCGGTTCGTTACCTTGTCCCGGACGGTGTGGAGCGATACATCCGAGAGCACCGACTGTATGGAGCCTGACTACGGAGGACTGGCGCGGGCGGTTCGTGCGGCGGCGGAATCGAAGAAGGGGCTGGACCCGGTCATCCTGGACGTTCGCGGGCTCTCGGAGGTCGCCGACTATCTGGTCGTCGTCACCGCGCGTAGCGCGCCGCACTTGCGGGCGCTGGATGAGGAAATCGACCAGGCCACCCGAGGCGGAGGCCGCACCCCATCCCGGCTGTCGGGGACGCCCGAGAGCGGCTGGATGGTCCGGGACTTCTACGGGGTCATCGTCCATCTGATGACCGAGGAACGGCGGCGCTTCTACGCCCTCGAAACGCTCTGGAACGACGCCCCGCGCGTGGGCTGACGGGGCGGCCGCACGGGAGATCGCGCATGGAACGCCGCATGGTCGTGCCGAAGGATGGAGAGCCGATCACGATGGGATCGGATGGCCGGCTCCGCGTGCCGGACCGTCCGATCCTGCCATTCATCGAGGGGGATGGGATCGGGCCGGACATCACGCGGGCGGCGATGCGGGTCTGGAACGCCGCGGTCGAGAAGGCGTATGGCGGCGCCCGGCGGGTCGCGTGGATGGAGATCTACGCCGGCGAGAAGGCCACCCGCGTCTACGGCGAGGGCGTGTGGCTGCCGGAGGAGACGCTCGAGGCGTGCCGGCGGTTTCTCGTGTCCATCAAAGGCCCGCTGACGACACCGGTGGGCGGCGGCATCCGCAGCCTCAACGTCGCGCTGCGGCAGGAACTCGACCTGTACGTCTGCCTGCGGCCGGTGCGGTGGCTCCCCGGCGTCCCCTCGCCGGTGAAGCGCCCCGAACTGACCGACATGGTGATCTTCCGCGAAAACTCGGAGGACATCTACGCCGGCATCGAATGGCCCGCCGGCTCGCCGGAGGTCCGGAAGGTGCTGGCGTTTCTGCTGCAAGAGATGGGAGTGAAGAAGGTCCGCTTTCCCGAAACCTCGGCCATCGGCGTCAAACCCGTGTCGCGGGAGGGCACGGAGCGACTCGTGCGGGCGGCCATCCGGTTTGCGATCCGCGAGGGGCGGCCGTCGGTGACCCTCGTCCACAAGGGCAACATCATGAAGTTCACCGAGGGCGGTTTCCGCGATTGGGGCTACGCGCTGGCCCGGCGCGAGTTTGGCGCCGAGCCGATCGGCGACGGGCCGTGGCTCCGGCTGCGGGCCGACGGCCGGGAGGTCGTGATCAAGGACTGCATCGCCGACGCCTTCCTGCAACAGATCCTCACCCGCCCGGCAGACTATTCGGTCATCGCGACGCTCAACCTCAACGGCGACTACATCTCTGACGCGCTGGCGGCGTGCGTCGGCGGGATCGGCATCGCCCCCGGGGCGAACATCAACTTCGAAACCGGCCATGCCTGCTTCGAGGCCACCCACGGTACCGCCCCGAAATACGCCGGCCAGGACAAGGTCAATCCCGGCTCCCTCATCCTCTCCGGCGAGATGATGTTCCGCTACTTCGGCTGGACCGAGGCCGCCGACCGGATCGTGCGGGGAATGGAGGGCGCCATCGCCGCCCGGACGGTCACCTACGACTTCGCCCGCCTGATGGACGGGGCCACTGAGGTCCCCTGCTCCGGCTTCGCGGAGGCGGTCGTGCGGCACATGTGAGCACGGCCGGCCAGTTCCGACCCCGCCCTGCGGAGACCAAGCTGCTGTCGCGAACGCAGGCCGTCGAGGCCCGGCGCCACCTCGCGCGCGAGGGCCGCACGGTGGTCTTCACCAACGGCACCTTCGACCTGCTTCACCCCGGCCATCTGGACATCCTCGAGCGCGCCCGCCGGGAGGGGGACGCCCTGTTCGTCGGGCTGAACTCCGATGCGTCGGTCCGCCGGTACAAGGGGCCGGACCGGCCGATCCTTCCGGAGGCCGCGCGGGCTCGGATGCTGGCGGCCCTTGAGTGCGTGGACGCGGTCGTGATCTTCGACGAGGACGAGCCTCGCGACCTGATCGCGGCCCTCGAACCGGACGTGTTGGTCAAGGGCGCAGACTGGGCGCGCTACGTCAGCGGACGCGACATCGTCGAGGCGCGGGGTGGACGCGTCGTGTTGGCCGATCTGCTGCCCGGATGGTCCACCACATCGCTTGTCGAGCGCATCCGGAGCGGCGGGAGGGCATCGCCATGACCCAGCGGGTGATCGTCACCGGCGGCGCCGGCTTCATCGGCAGCCGCGTCATCGCCGCCCTCAACGCGCGCGGCGTCTCCGACATTCTCGTGGTCGACCACCTCGGCCGCGAAGGCAAATGGCGGAACCTCAACGGCCTCGACTTCGCCGACATCCTCGGCATCGACGAGTTCCGCTACGCGGTCCGCCACGACGCGTTGCGAACGGTGGACGCCGTCCTTCACCTCGGGGCGTGCAGCTCGACGACCGAGACCGACGCCGATTACCTCCTCGACAACAACTACCGTTTCTCGCGCGAGCTGTGCGAGTGGGCGGTCGACCGCGACGCACGCTTCGTGTACGCGTCCAGCGCCGCCACCTACGGAGACGGCGCCCTCGGCTACTCCGACGACCCCGCCCTGCTGCCCCAGCTTCGACCGCTGAACATGTACGGCTATTCCAAGCACCTCTTCGACCTCTGGGCGCTGCGGCAAGGGCTCCTCGACCGGATCGTCGGTTTGAAGTACTTCAACGTCTACGGCGCGCCGGAGGCCCACAAGGGCGACATGCGGTCGGTCGTCCACAAGGCATGGGGTCAGATCCGCCAGACGGGCCGCCTGCAGCTGTTTCGCAGCCATCGGCCGGAGTTCGCCGACGGGGAACAGGTCCGCGACTTCGTGTACGTGCGCGACGCGGTCGAAGTCACGTTGTTTTTCCTTGACCATACGAATGTGTCGGGCATCTTCAACGTCGGCACCGGCGCCGGGCGTACATGGAACGACCTGGCCCGGGCCGTGTTCGCCGCGATGGGACGCCAGCCCAGCCTCGAGTACATCGACATGCCCGAGGCGATCCGTGCGACCTACCAGTACCGGACGGAGGCCGACCTGACTCGCCTTCGCGAAGCGGGTTGCACGGCGGCGTTCACCCCCCTTGAGGAGGGTGTGCGGGAATACATCGGGCAGTTGGAGAGCGGCGAAGCCTGGTGACGAGCCGGGACCCGGGGCGTCGCCCCCTGCCCAGGGAGGTCCGAGTGAAGCACACAGGGTGGGCGTTGCTGTGGGGGCTCGGGGTGGCCGGCATGGCCCCGGCGGCCAGCCGGCCGGAGGCGCTGATGCTCGAGCCGAACGATTCCGCGACATCGGCGGCTGGACCGTGGACGCCCAGTTTCGTCAGCAGATGGGCTCTCGACCTACCTCATCGCTGCCGGCACGGGCGAGCCGGTGGCCGACGCGGTGACCCGCCTGCGGATGTCCCGCGCCGGACAGTGGCGGATGTGGGTTCGCTGCAAGGACTGGGATCCGACCTCGCCCGGCCGATTTCAGGTCTGGCTCGGCGGGCGGGCGTCCACCGTGACCCTTGGCACCTACAAGGGCGGTTGGGCGTGGGCGGACGGCGGCATCGTCGACCTGCCCGTCGGCGACGTGGAAGTTCGGCTGAAGGACCTGACGGGATACTACGGCCGCTGCGACGCCATTCTGCTGTGTGCGGACGGCGACTGGCGGCCGCCCGATGACCCCGCAAAGCTGACCCGCCTCCGCGAGGAACTGACGGGGCCGTACCGCGTCACGACGCAGCGGTTCGACTTCGTCGTCGCGGGCGGAGGATACGGGGGTGTCGCGGCCGCCGTCCAGGCAGCGCGGCTGGGTTTGCGGACGGCGCTGGTCCAGAACCGCCCCGGTGCCGGGCGGCAATGCCAGTCGGGAAATCCGGGTCGGGCCGGGAGGAGCCGGTGGCCACGTGCTGCCGTTCCGCGAGCCGGGTATCTGCGAGGAGATCGCCGAGGGCTTTCACCGGGCCGGCGGCGACTGGAGCGCGGCGATCGACCTGGTGGTGGCGGCCACGCCAAACCTCGAGGTCCACCTCGACACCGAGGCCGTCCGTCCCGTGATGGCCGGTCGTCGCATCATCGCCATCGAGGCGGAGGACATCGTCGCCGGCGCGCGGTATCGGCTGGAGGCTCCCCTGTTTGCCGATCGCACCGGCGACGGCGTCATCGCGGCCGCCGCGGGATGCACATTCCGGCATGGCGAAGAAGCGCGTTCGGAGCGCGACGAGGCGCGCGCGCCGGAACAGCCCACCCGGCACACGATGGGGACTTCCATCCTTCACCACTCGACCCGAATGGCGGAGCCGCAGCCGTTCACGCCGCCGCCCTTCGCGGTCCGGTTCACCGCCGAGCACTTCACAAAACGGCGTCAGAACCTGATCCACGGGACGTGGTGGATCGAATACGGCGGGCTGCGGGACACGATCGTGGAGGCGGAGGAGATTCGCGACGAACTGCTTCGAGTGATTTCCGGCGCCTTCGACTGGGCGAAGAACCACGATCCCGAACACCGGGCCGCCAACACCCACTACAAGCTGGCCGCGGTGTTCATTGTCGGCGGCAAGCGCGAATCGCGCCGGTTTCTTGGCGACTACATCCTGACCCAGAACGACGTGGAAGGGGGCCGGATCTTCCGGGACGCCGTGGCGTACGGCGGCTGGCCCATCGACATCCATCCCCCGCAGTGCATTCGCGGAAAGGATATCCCGCCGGCCATCTTCACGCACCTGAAGGCGCCGTACACTATCCCTATCGATGCCCGTATGCGCGCGACGTCGACAACCTCTTCCTCGCGGGCCGCCACGTCAGCGTCACCCACGTGGCGCTGGGCAGCACCCGCCCGATGCAAACGATCGGAATGCTGGGGCAGGCCCTCGGGGCGGCCGCACGCCTGTGCCGCGACCGCCGCTGCGGCCCGCGCGGGTTGTACCCCGATGCGATCCGCGATCTGCAACGGCTGTTGCACCGATGGGACTGGTGGCTGCCCGGCATTCCCGACGACGACCCCGCCGACGTTTGCCGCGGGGCGCGCGTGACGGCCTCCAGCAGCCTGCCCGATGGATGGGTTGAAGTGACGCCACTGGAGGACGGCGCCCCCAAGCCCGCGCCGATGACATGCGACCGCGTGCAGCTTGTCGCCGCCTCCACGGTGGGGGTTCGCCGGATCCATCCGCGGTTGGCCGCCGCGGACCGGCACCCCGTCGTCGCGGAGATCGAGCTGAGCAGCGAAGGGGCGCCGACGTTGTCCGCGCGCACTGAAGTGATCCCGGGCGACTTTCGATGGGTGGCGTTCGATTTCCCTTCCCCGTTGATTCCACGCCAGGAATACCGTCGTCTTCTGAAGTGGGCCAGCGGGCTGTCGTGGTCGTTCACCGACCGTCACCGCGGCCGCCAGCTCTACGGCAGCCCCGGCGGCTCGACGGAGGCGCGCGGAGTTGATCTTATCCGTCCGCTCGGCTACCCGGAACCCGTCCGCAGCGCGGGACCCCGAAGTGGCGATCGATGGCGTGGGCGTTCCCGCGGACGGCTCGGCACATCAGTGGCGGAGCGATTCGGCAAAGGGGTTGCCTCAATGGATCGAGGTGGACTGGGGCCGCGCCGTGCCGATCAACACCGTGACGCTCGTCTTCACATCTTTGGCCGTTTCCCCTCCGTGGATCCCTCCGGCGCGGCCACGGCGGCCGACTACCGTCTCTTCGCACGAGCAGAGGGGCCGACGGATCCCGCTCGCCGACGAAAAGGGCAACTGGCGCCGGTTTCGGCGCCATGAATTCGCGGAGACGGCCGCCCAGGGTTTGCGCCTCGAAATCCTGCGCGCGGAAGGCCGGCCCGAGGCCCGTTTGTACGAGATCCGCGCATGGCGGAACGAGACGCCCGCGCGGTGAGGCCCGGGCGAGTTTGCCAGACCGCACCTCGATCGTCTACATAAGGCGCACTGTGACGGAGGTTGCTATGACCCGGCGTGTCCTGCTGAACGCGGCCCTTGTCCTTGGATCCCTAGCGGTTCGTGTGCCGGCGGCGGAGGAACGGCAGGCGATCGAGCTCCGGACTTACCTTTTCGCGTCCGAGGCCAAACTGGAGGCCTTTGCGGCCTACGCCCGGGAGGCGCTTGTCCCGGCGCTGCACCGCGCCGGATGCCGGCCGGTGGGCTTGTTCGCGCTGCGCGCGGAGGACAACAAGAACCTGCCGGCCGCGTGGAGCAACGAATTTCGGTTGTTGCTGTTGATCCCGCATCCGACCTTCGACTCGGTGTTTCTCCTCGACGACAGGCTCGCCGTCGATGCCGCGCACGCCGCTGCGGAGGCCGCGGCGCTTCAAGCGCCGATGAAGGACCCCGTGTACCTGCGCCGGGAGACGCAGATCATGGCGGGGTTTCAGGAATGCCCGCGGGTGGTTGCGCCGGTCTCGGGGCCGCAGCGCGTGGTGCAGTTGCGGATCTACGAGAGCCACAACGAGGAACGCGCAAGGCGAAAGGTGGAAATGTTCGACCAGGGCGGGGAGATCGCGATTTTCCGGAGCGTGGGTTTGCTGCCCGTGTTTTTCGGCCGGTCAGTGGGCGGCACGTTGATGCCCAATCTGACCTACATGTTGGCGTTCGAGTCGCCGTCGGCCATGGAGGCGGCGTGGGCGAAGTTCCGCGCTGACCCGGCTTGGATTCGTCTGAAGGACGATCCGAAGTACGCGGACACCGTCTCGCGTATCACCAACCTCATCCTTCGTCCCCTCCCCGGCTCCGACATCTGAACCGACCGCCGGCGCAGACGCTGGTTTGCCCGGCCCTCCCCGGCTGCGGTCCCATCAGAAGGACACCGCCGTCAAAAAGGGACAGACTCTCCCGCCGTGGGATCCCACCCTCGGACATCGCCGTTCAACGGACGTTGCTCCGGGAAAAGGAACCCAAAGTTTTCAGGCCCGCCGCGAATACGATGAAAGGTTTCCCATCGGGCGGAGTCGAAAAACGGCGCGGGGACGGATGCCGTCCGCCCACTCCCGATCGCTCCGGGAGGGCTGCACGCCCGCGTCGCCCCCTTCCGCCGGCTCCCTCTCGTGGCGCCGGAACGGAGCGCGCAGGGCGCGCCCGATAACGCCACTTGCGTTACATGTGGCGGGCGAGGATCAGCTCGTAGAGCTCCTGCTTGCCGCTGATCTGCTTCGGCTCCCCGCTTTGCATCGCGATGCGGTGGAGGTCCTCCAATGTCAATTTCCCCTTCTCGAACCTGGCGCCGTCGCCCGAATCGAAGGAAGCGTACCGCTCCTTCCGCATCTTGAGGTAGGGCGAGTTGCGGAGGATGTCGTCGGCCACGACCAGCGCCCGGGCAAACGCATCCATCCCGGTGATGTGGGCGATCACCATGTCCTCAAGGTCCGTCGAATTGCGGCGCACTTTCGCGTCGAAGTTGATTCCTCCGGTCTTGAACCCGCCGGCGGGCAGAATGACGAGCATCGCCTCGACCAGCTCGTACAAGTTGATGGGGAACTGGTCGGTGTCCCACCCGTTCTGGTAGTCGCCGCGGTTGGCATCGATGCTGCCGAGCATGCCGGCGTCGGCCGCCACCTGCAGGTCGTGCTGGAAGGAGTGGTTGGCGAGCGTGGCGTGGTTGACCTCGATATTCAGCTTAAAATCCTTGTCGAGGCCGTAGTGACGCAGGAAACCGATCACCGTGGCGGCGTCGAAATCGTACTGGTGTTTCGACGGCTCCATCGGTTTGGGCTCGATCAGCAGCGTTCCCTTCCACCCCTGGGCGCGGGCATAGTCGCGCGCCATCGCAAGGAACCGCGCCATGTGCTCCAGTTCGCGTTTCGTGTCGGTGTTCAAGAGGCTCAGGTAACCCTCGCGGCCGCCCCAAAAGACATAGTTCTGCCCGCCGAGTGCGATCGTGATGTCGAGCGCCTTCTTCACCTGCGCGCCCGCCCGGGCAACGACCGCAAAATCGGGGTTCGTCGCCGCGCCGTTCATGTACCGCGGGTGGCTGAAGAGGTTCGCCGTGCCCCAGAGCAACCGTACGCCAGTGGCCTTCTGCTTGGCCCTGGCATACTCCACCATTGCATCGAGGCGCCGCTCGCTTTCGGCCTGCGTCGCGCCCTCCTCGATCAGGTCGTAGTCGTGGAAACAGTAGAACGGGATGCCCAACTTCGTCGCGAACTCGAAGCAGGCATCCATCTTGTCGCGGGCGCGTTGCAGTGGATCGGTCGCCGTCATCCAGGGAAGACGGCGGGTCGGCGCACCAAAGGGATCGCCGCCGGTGCCGCAGAAGGAGTGCCAGTAGGCCACGGCAAATCGCAGGTGGTCCCGCATCTTCTTCCCCGCGACGACTCGCTCCTCGTCGTACCACTGGAACGCCAATGGGTTCTTTGTTTCGGGGCCTTCGTAAACGATTTTGCCGATTCCTTTGAAGAATTCCCGCTCGCCGACCCACACCTTCATCCCGCACCCCTTTCCACGCCGCGCCGGGCGGCCAATTTAGAGCTCTATACTTCACGCACCGTTTCTGTGCAACCACCCAGATCACAGCGAGCAGGGATCCTTTTCACCGGCCGGCGAACCGGAGTAGAATCGGGCGCCGGAGGTCGCCGCGATGAAACATCCCGTCTGGCCTGCCGTCCTGGTCGCCACATGCCTCGGTGCAATCCGCAGCTTCCCCGCTCTGCCGGACATTGTCGTCATTCTGGCCGACGATCTGGGGTATGGCGACGTCCGCGCCCTCAACCCGGACGGCAACATCCCCACCCCCCATCTCGACCGCCTCGCGGCCGAGGGCATGGTGTTCACGGCCTCCACGAGGTAGGTGTGGGGCGTCGCCAGAAACACGCGGGCCCCGGCCTTCGCCGCCGCCAGCGCCGCGGCCGCGAAAACCGCGAAACGGTGTTGCGTGGGCAGGGGCGTCCTCCTTGTCTTCTCCGGTGCGGCCCGAGACGGGGCCCAATCCCGTCGCCGCCCCTGCGCAGCCTCAGAACTCCCAGGACACTCTCGCCCCGCCGAGCCACCACTCGTCGCCGCCATACCGGCTTCGCGCGGCCGCCCGGATCATGTCGTCCAGAAGAGCGGTGTACTGGCCCATCAGGCCGGCCGTCACGCCTTCGCCGATGGTCCAAGCCAGCTCCGCCACCACCGTGACGTCGTTCCACCCCCCGCGGTCCACCACCGGAGCCTCCGGATCGTCGCCCCCGAAGAAATACTCGTTGTACGGCCGCCGGCCGTAGCCGACGGACGCCGAAAGCGACAACGTCAGGCCCTCCGCCAGCTCCCACACGCGGTCGGCGCCCAGCGCGGCATAGAGATCGTCGATGTCGAGAAACTCGTACCACACCCTGGCCGAGACCGCGGGCAGCACCGCCGCCGCCCCCTCGACCAGCTCCGCCGGATCGAATCGCAAACCGGCCCAGGCGTCCGCCGTCGTGCCCGCCGCACCCGGAGGTTCGCTGATGAGATAGGCGGTGACGCCGACCTCGGGCGTCCACAAGCCTTCCGCCGGCGTCCACGAGAGGGTCACGTCCGCCTCCGTCGGGCGGCCCCGCGTGTCGCGGTCGGGCGTGGAGTTGGCGTCGGTCAGGTCGAAGTTCAACCACGTGTTGAAGGACAGGCCGGACGGTCCCGCCAGCGTGAGCGACGGCTGTAGCACGGGGTCGTCGGTGTACACCTGGCCGCGAAAGACGTACTTCGACCAAAGTGCGACATCGAGCGTCGCGTCGGCGGCGTGGGCGGTTGCGGCACTCCATAGGGTCGCGGCGGCCGCGAAGCGGCGGAGCCGCAGGCCGGCGAGAACTCGGCGGTGGTCAGCGGCGAGGCGGTTCATGGCCATGTCTCTTGCTCTCCCCCGGTCGTTCCGTTCGCCCCTCGCTCCACGCCGGTCGTCTGACGGCATCGCGTTCCTACGGACGCGCAGAGTCATCCAGCGGACGGATCTTCAGGTTGCGGTACGCAACCTCGTCGTTGTGATCCTGCAGCAGGAGATGGCCCTCGGGCCACTCGCCAAAGCCCTCGATTTTCGCGAACTTGCTGTTCGCCACCGCCGCGCGGTAGGCGGGCGAACCGCGCTCGTATGCGAGGACCTTGACGCCGTTGAGCCAGTGTTCGACGCGGGGACCCCGGACGACGATCCGGCCTTCGTTCCACTCCCCCGGCGGTCGCACCGGCTTGTCAGGGGCAGCGGGCAGCACGTCGTAGAGGGAAGCAACCGTCCGGCTTCCGTCGGCGCGCAGCTTCGCGTCTGGATGGCGGGCATCGTCGAGCACCTGATATTCGCACCCGATGCCGTGCCCCCCCTGGGCCCGGCCAGGGTCAACGAAGTACTTCACCCCGCTGTTGGCGCCGGGGGACACACGGAACTCGAAGCGGAAGTCGAAATTCCGATACGTCCGGCGAGTAATGATGTCGCCGGCTCTGGACTTCGGGCGGATCACGATCGCGCCGTCCCGGACGACCCATCCGGATCCGATCTCAGGCTTAGCGAGCCCCTGCCAGTGCTCAAGCGACTGGCCGTCGAAGAGCAGTTGCCATCCTTCGGCCTTTTCCGCGCCGCTCAGGGTGTTGGGTTCCGCCGCCGCTGCGATCGTCGACATGGCCACGGCCAGCGGCACGATTCTCCAAGCCTTCGTACGCACCATGAAGCGCCCCTAGGGTTGCATCGGAACAGAAACTACCTAGCACGACCCGCGTATTCTGAAAAGTCCCTTCAGGGCGATCCGGCGGGACGCCGGCAGGTGTGGGGCAATTCTCCTTCCGCACCACACCGCTTCCCCGTCGCCGCCGGCAGGAGGAACAGCAGGTGCGTTGCCGCGCACCACCCGCGCCGGGCGAGACATCCGGAACTGCGCGGACTAGCGCGCGCCCCCCGTCTCCGCACGCCGCACCGGTGCGTGCGTCGAGACCAGCGACCAGTGTCGGGATCGGACTTGCCGTCGAGGCGCCGGGACGCAACACTGGCCATGCCTGTCGCAAAGGCTTGTCCGACCATGACCGGCGCTGAGAAACTGCTCCACCGAAACCAGGGATGGGTGCGTCGGATGCTCTCCGTCTCGCCGTCCGTTCGCGCAGACATACTTGGCGGCCAGCACCCGGCCGTCTTCTGGATCGGATGCTCCGACAGTCGGGTCCCCCCTGAACTCATCGCCGGGGCCGAACCCGGCGAGTTGTTCGTGCTCCGAAACATCGGCAACGCCGCCCCGCCGGAGGACCCGTCGGCCATGGCCGCCCTGTCGTACGCCGTGGAGACGCTGGGAGTCTCCGACATCGTCGTTTGCGGGCACAGCGACTGTGGAGCCATCAAGGCCGCGCTGTCCCTCCCGGCCGCCGGTCCGATGGAAACGTGGATTGCCGGCCTCCGCGCCGGACTGGGCGATGTGTCCGCATTCCTGGAAGGCGCATCGGACCCCGTTCGCGCGGCGGCCGAGCGGAACGTGCGGACACAGGTCTCGCGTCTCGCCGCAACGCCGTCTGTCCGTGCGCGGTGGGCGGCGGGAGCCGTCCTCCGGCTGCGCGGCTGGTTCTACGACCTTGTCGACGGCCGGCTGATCGAGCTGTTCCCTCCACTCACCGCGCCCACCCTACCGCAAGGATTGGCGGTGACGGTCACGTGACGAAGTGCTCGTATCCCGTGCCGGCCCAGACGCAGCGCCGTCCGTTCGAGACCACGGCCAGGACGCCGGTCTCCGCCGTCGCGCGGCCGATCCGGTTCAGTTCGAGGTTCGGAAATCTCCGCCGCCACCGCCGCTCCAGGGCGGCGGCACGGCGCGGGCGGACGGCAAACAGCAGCTCGAAGTCCTCGCCGTCGCACAGCGCGTGGTACAGAGGCGGCCGGCTGTCGCGCAGTCGCCGGGCGGCGACGGAGACGGGAACGCGATCCGCGTCGATGTCCACGCCGATGCCACTCTCCTCCATCAACCGTCGCGTGTCGGAGGCCAGGCCGTCGCTGAGGTCGAGCATCGCGGCCGCCCACCGGCCGCGCGCCAGCCAGCGGCCGGCCTCGACGCGGGGCTCGAACGCCAGGTGACGGCCAAGGAGGCTCCCGCCCAGCCGGCCAGTGACGTAGAGAAGATCGCCGGGCCGCGCTCCGCGGCGCAGCACCGCGCTGCCGGCGGGGCAGCGGCCGACCGCGAAGGCATGGACCTCGAGGCGCGGCCCCCGAGCGACGTCGCCGCCGACGATGGCTGCGCCGTGCCGGCGGCAGAGGGCGGTGGCTCCGCGGTAGAGGTCGTCGATCCACCGGGCCTCCGCCCGAGGTGGCGCAACCAGGTTGAAGAGCACGTACAGCGGTTCGCCGCCCATCGCCGCGATGTCGCTCAACACTCGGCCGGCGGCCTTGTGGCCGACGCGACGGCCGGCGGTGCCGGCAAGGAAGTGGACGCCTTCGATCACTGGATCGGTCGTCAGCAGCCAGTCGTGGGTCGAGCCGGCCACCCGCACGACGGCGCAATCGTCGCCGATGCCGCGCCGTACACCGCGGCCGGGGTCGGTCTGCCTCGAGATGCGCCGTATGATCTCCCGTTCGCCAAGGTCACCCACCCGTTCCGCTCGCCTGCGCGCCGTGTCCATCGGCTCCACCGTACGGCCGGAGACCCCGCGCGGCAACCGCAGCCTCATTCCACCGCGATGTCCGCTACCACCTCGGCGGGGCCTAGTTGGGGGATCACGACTTCGCGCGCGCTCCGGCGGCCGTCGTGCAACACGGCGGAGAGGCGGTGGAGCGCACACGAAGAACGCGCAGCCGGACCGCGCCCGTGGAGTCGGTTCGTCCCGACGCCCGGGTCCACCACTCCCTGCGCACGATCTGTTGGAGGCGTTCGTAGGCCGGCTTGGGCGTCATGTCTCCTCCCGCAGCAGTCCGGCCGGAGCCCGCTGCCACGCGCCGCGGTCGCTTAAGTCCCACCACGTGATCGCCTCCACGGCCGGGTGGCTGAACGCAAGCCGGTAGAACCGCTCCACCTCGGCCGCCTGCCGAGCCTCGCCCTCGGCCGTCGTCGGCCATTCGCCGGGGTCGAACGAACGCCGGCCGCGTTTGGGCGGCATCGAACCGCCGCTGGCGATCGTCACCTCGGTCAAATGTAGCGGGCGGCCGAACCGGGCGAACGTTTCCAGCACGCGCCAGAGATGCCGGTCCTGCCAGGCGCCGCCGCGCATGTGCGACTGGATGCCGACGGCATCGGGCAGGGCGTTCATCTCCCGAAGTCGTTGGAGCGGCCGGACGTTGGCCTCGGACACATCGAAGTCGTTCTACAGAAGCACCGTGCCCGGCGGAGCGGCGGCCCGGGCCCATCCCATCGCCTGCGCGACTACGGCGGCGGCCCCGTCGCGGGCGATCCAGTCGCCGACACCGGTCGATGGGTGGTGGGTCGCGGCGTGGGCCTCGTTCCAGACGTCCCAGTAACGGATCCACGGCCGGTAACGCCGCGGCAGCGTCTCAAGGCGTGCCCGGAGCAAGGGAATAGCTTCGTCCGCCCGGGTCGGGGCCCACGCCGGCCAGACTTCGTGCCAGCAGATGGGATGCCCTTCGCTTCCAGACCATGGTCCGAGCACCAGCGAGCCATCGCCTCCAGCCGTCCCTCTGACAGTGGTTGGGGCGGGGCTCATAGGCACCCCAGTAGAACGGCAGGGTCACGTAATTGAACAGCTCCGTGAGCCGACGCCGATACCCTGTCTGCCACGGCGCGTCGGTCCCCGGCTGCAACAGAAATGCGTTGCACCCGAACAGAAAGGTATGCCGGACCTGTTCCGCATCCACGGCAGCGCCGGCGACCGGCCGTCCACCGCGGTCGCGGACGCGGACCACCAGGTCGGCGTACCTCACGCGTCGGATGCGTTGCTCGACCGCCTCCGGCGTCGTCGCCCTCCCGGCGATAATGGCCTGAGGGTCGGCCCCCGGATCGAGCACGCACGGTTCAGCGAATTCGACCACCCCATCGTCTTCGCCCCGAACTGGCACCGCAGCGCCGTGGAGCGCGGCGGCCATGCGAAATCGACGGTCTGGGTGACGCCATAGACCTTTCATTCCGTCCCCTGCGCCGGGACGTCGATTTCGGCGAGGGCCCGGTAGGGCTCGCCGAGCTGCTCCACGAGCACGCGGACGGGGTTGGCGCCGGAGGCTCGGGCACGGAGGGTCAACGCCAGGTGGTGGGACTCTGGTCACGCCCACTCGAGCGGCCAGGTGAGCTGGTGGCGGTAAAAGGGCGTGGCAGGGCGGCGCACTTCGATCCTCAAGACCGGTTGGTCCGCGCCGCCGTCGACCACTTCGCAGCTCCACTCCGCGGGATCGGGCCGGGGCAGCCGGCGACACCAATCGGCCGGCACGACGTTGGCGGGTCCGGCGACGGCCGGCAACGCGACGGCGAGCATCCACCATGCAACCCGATGGGAGCGTCGGAAGGACAGCATCACGCCGTCGGCCGCCGTCGGGGGGGCGAGGGGTCGTTCCAGTAGGTCTGTAACCATGTTGTCGTGTCCGCGAGGTCCAGTTGTTCGGCGAAGTCCTTCAGGCGGGGCAGGGCGACTACGTCGTTCATGCGGATTTCGAGCCCCGGAGGAAGGAGAGGGTTGAGACGATGGTAGCGTTCGCCAAGAAACCGGCGGCACTGATAGTCCGGCACGCCGATGCCGCCCTCCATAAGGATGTCCAGCAACGGCCGGCTCCACTGGCCGAGTCCCCAGTCGAGGCGGCGGCCGGGAATGAATTTCGGCGAGCCGCCGGTGCCGATGGAGAGCAGCACGATGCGGCTCAGCGCCGGGCGCGGCTGGCGGCTGCGGCCGTCCTGGGTCTGGGCGAGCGCGGCCATGGAAGGGTTGTTGGCCACGACCCCGCCGTCGATGTAGCCGTCGGCGCTCGGAAAATGGACGGGCGCCACCGAGGTGTAGAGCGCAACGTCCCGCACCCGCCGTTCCCCGTCGCTGTCCGGGCCGGGGAAGTTGTGAAAAAACTTCGGCGCCCAGCCCCGCCGCGCCGGGTCGGGATGCTCGTTGTCGAGGTCGAAGGCGGGCACCAGCACGCGGCACCGTAGATCCCGGAGTCGCAGGTCGCCGAACGTCTTCTCCAGCACGCGGCGCAGCGGGCGCTCGTCGTACTGGGCGCCGACCAGCCGCCCCAAATCGCGAACGTTGTCCATCCAGGTATCGTGAAACACCTGCGGTCCGGCCGACTCGTAGAGATGACGCAGAGTGGCCGGTTCTAGAGCCGCGGCCAGCCCCAGCGCGATCAATCCGCCGGTGGAGGTGCCCGCCAGCAGGTCCGCCCGCCGCCACCATCCCGGCACCTCCTCGCCCAGCCGTTCGATCAGGCGCACCGTCATCCATCCGCGGATGCCGCCGCCGTCGAGGCTGAGGATGCGATACGCGCGTGCGGGCATGAACTCACCAATGGATGGTGAATGCCTTACTGCGCGATTGGGGTTTCATTTTCTCCCACCGCACCCAGCGCACGGAGCCATCCACGAACCCCTCGTTGGCGCCGGCGGGGTTCCGACCGGGCAGGTGGTTGGCGCCGCGGGGGGAGTCCGGACCGAACCACCCAAAGCCGCTTTACTCGCGCGTGACATCCACCCAGAGCATGCGCGCCGACGGGTTGTCCGTCAACTGGGTCGGGAACACGGGCACGCGGGTGTGGGTTTGCAACGTGCTCCAACCCGACATCACATTCGGCACGTCCTTCGCAAGGTAGACGTAGCCCCACACGGACATCTGCCCCCCCATGGACCAGTTCCAAAAACGGTCGAAGTTCCAGTCCCGGCGGTTGCTGGGGCAGTAGCGGTGGCCGCGCGTGATGCCGTAGCTGGAGAGGAGGAGGTTGTTCGTCAGGTACCGCAAGTAGTAGGGCCAATCCGAGGACGAGCGAATGGGGGGGTACCAGTTGTCCGAGTCAGCGGCGGCCGTTTGAGTCGCAACGAGGAGCGCGTGCAAGTTGGCCGCACACGAGGCCTGCCGGGCACGCTCTGTCGCCCCGGCGATGTTCGGCACCAGCAGGAACAGCAGGATGCCGATGATCGCCACCACCACCAGCAGCTCAACCAGCGTGAAGCCCCGCCATCGACCGCGGCCCACCCACCTCGTCCTCACGCGCCGCCTCCGCCTGCCCCGACGGACGCCCCCGCTCACTCCAACGGCGCCGCGCCGTTCGGAATCGGGAAGAACAGTCCGGGTCCCGGCTTCCACTTCGAGGGATCGGGCACCAAGGCGTTCTTGGAGGCGTTGAGCAGCCAGTCCCACGTGAAGGTGCGCCCGGTGTACGCCGCGATCCGCCCCCCGATGGCCGTCAGCGTGCTCTCCGCAATGCGAATGCCGTGGTTGATCGGCTTTCCGGCGCGGATGCTGCGGATCAGGTCGACGTGTTCCTGCTCCTGTCCGTTGACCGAGGGCCCCTCGTATTCCCAGATCTTCCCGCCCTTGTGGTCCAGGATCCGCCGGGCGCAGTCGCTGACGCCCTTGGTGCCGACGATCTTCTCGTTGCTGCGGTCGGTGCCCGGGCCGTGCCCACAGAAACTCAGGCACCGCGCACCGTTGGGATACTCGAACTCGCTGACGATATGGTCCCAGATGTCGCCGTTGTACTTCGCCCAGTCGTCCGGCCGCCCGAAGGCCTGAGCGACTTTCTTGGCCTGCTCGCTGTAGTCGCGCGTGGCGCGCCCGCCGACGGCGGTGAACTTCTTCGGCGGTCCGTTGAAGCACCAGTTCAGCACGTCGATGTTGTGAATGTGCTGCTCGCAGATCTGGTCGCCGGACAACCACGTAAAGTGGTACCAGTTGTGGCACTGCCATTCGAACTCGGTCATCTCCCAGTCGCGGCCGCGGTACCATATGCCGCCGCCGAACCAGTAGCACTGTCCGCCGACTAGCTCGCCGATCGCGCCGTCGTGGATGCGCTTCATCAGCTCGATCCGGTTAAACTCGTGCCGGCGCTGGGTGCCGGCGACGATCGCCAGTCCCTTCTGCTCCGCCAGGCGCGAGGCCTCCATGAAGAGCCGACAGCCGGCGACGTCCGTGGCGATCGGCTTCTCCGTGAACACGTGTTTCCCGGCCTGGATCGCCGCCATCATCTCCCACGGCCGGAAGGCAGGCGCGGTGGCCATCAGCAGGAGGTGCGTGTCGCTCTTCGCCAGTTGCTCGTAGCAATCGAAGCCACCGAAGATCGCGTCATCCGGCACGCGGATGCGGTTTTTGTATTTGGGGTCCTTCAACAGCGCGTCCCGAAGCTTTCGCGCCTTGTCGGGAAAGAGGTCCGCCAGCGCAACCACCACGACGCCGGGGTCCGCGGCGAGGCAATGGCGTACCGCTCCGCTGCCCCGCCCGCCGCATCCTAGCAGACCCACCCGGATTTCGTCCGATCCCGCCGCCCGCACCCCGGGGGCCAGCCCCGCGGCCGCCAACGCCGCCCGGCCGGTGTTCTTCGCGATTCCGTCCGTCCGCCTGTCCATGAAAAGCTCCTCCAGTTCGTGTTCCGCGTCAGCCCCGTCGGCCCTGCGGCTCCTTGACCATACCGGGCAACTGGTACTTGCCGGGCACCGCCACCGGCGTCACCGGCAGCGGGTCGGTCATCTTCAGGTCCGGCCGAGGCCGCAGGTCCAGCTCGCACCGCTGCATGAACCACTCGCGCTTCATCTGCTGCTGCGAGTACGCCGACTCGCGCGCCATGATCGCGCACATCGTGCTTTCAGTGACCTGCCGGGCCTCGTTCAGGTACGGCCCGCCGCGGATCGCCTCGATCCAATGGCGGTGTTCCTCGACGTAGGGGTTCGGCGTTGGCCCTTCGTACTTCCAGGGCTCCTCGCCGGCGATCGTCCCGGCGCAGTCGCTGACGCCTTTCGTGCCGACCACTCTCTCCGACACGTTGCCGGTCGTCCCCTGGATCTGGCGGCACATGCTAATCGTCCGCACGTCGCCGGGATAGAAGAACTCCGTGCCAAAGTGGTCGTAGATGTTCCCGAACTCCGGCCCGGTCCGGAACTGACGTCCGCCGAGCGAGTGCACCTGGTCCGGCAGCGCACGGAACGCCCAGTTGATCACGTCGATGTTGTGCACGTGCTGCTCGACGATGTGGTCGCCCGACAGCCACACGAAGTAGAGCCAGTTGCGCAGTTGCCACTCCACGTCCGTCATCTTCGGCTCGCGCGGCTTCACCCAAAGCCCGCCCTGGTTCCAGTAGCATTGCGCCGACACTAAGTCCCCGATGGCCCCGTCGTGGATGCGCTTCATCGTCTCGACGTAGCGGGGGTCATGCCGTCGCTGCGTGCCCGCCGCCACGCAGAGCTTCTTCTCCTCCGACCTTTTCGCGGCCTCGAGCATGTCGCGGACCCCCGCCGCGCAGACCGCGACCGGCTTTTCCGTGAAGATGTGCTTGCCGGCCTCCACCGCCGCCGCGAAATGCATCGGACGGAACCCCGGCGGGGTGGCGAGGATCACCATGTCCACATCGGACAGCGCCAGCAGCTGCCGCCACGCGTCGAGCCCGACGAAGCAACGCTGGTCGGGCACCTTGTACTTTTCCTTCAGCCCCTTCAGCCGGTCAACGAACGCGTCGGCCAGCGCGGTGATCTGCACCCCCGGCGCGGCCGCCACGCAGTTGTCCGCCGCCTCCGTCCCCCGGCTGCCGCAGCCGATGACGCCGACGCGCAATGTCTCCGTCGCCGCCGTGAACGCCACCCGCGGGGCCACGCCCGCCGTCGCCCAGCCGCCAATCGCCACGGCGCTCCTTCCGAGAAACCGCCGCCGGCTCACGCCACCTCGTCGCGTCATGGCCACCTCCTCGCGTCCGCCCCCAGCGGCCCGTTCATTGACCGCAGATTTGGAGCGGATCGAAACACTGTGCACTATACCCTGCGCCAGCCCCGTGGCGCAATGCGGACGCGACCGCCAGGCGTCGATGCTCAACGGCACCCGACGCGACCGCGGGCGACATCTCCATCAGGGCAGATGCGGCACCGGACGGCATGCGCCGATGCTTACGTCCGCGCGCAACCACCCTGCCCGGCGAACAACGGTGCCGCAGGGCAAAGCCGAACGTCCCATTGCAGGCCGCGATCCCCCGACCATTGCGCGGGCCGGCGGCACCCCGCGGGACGGCCCGAGGCCCGCCATGCCGGCTCATGGCGCGGTCGCCACCTTGAGCTCAGGGCACATCACGCGGAAACCGACGTTATGCACGGCCTGCCAAGGCGGATACGCAACGCGCCGCGAGGCGCCCGCCCACCGCGGCCGCTCGGACCACGATCCCCCCCCGGACCACGCGCGGGGTGTCGGCACCGCCGCCGGGAGCGAACGGCGACGATGTCCATTCCGCAACGTTTCCGTGCATGTCGTACAACCCCCAAGCATTTGGGCGAAAGGATCCGGTCGGCGCACTGACGCGGTGACCGTCGGCCTCCGTCGTCACCGCCGGCCGGTAGGGGTCGGTCGCCCCCGACGGCAACCCCCACGGCGGAAAGGTCTCGACACGCCAGAAAGCGGCGTCGGCCAGGTTCGCGAATTGGGCGAAGTCCGCCTCCGCCGGCCCGAACCAGAGTTCGGTCGCGGCGCCCGCCCGACAGGCGTATTCCCATTGCATCTGGTCCGGCAGCGAAAACGATTCCCGGGTGGCCGCCGACAGCCACTGGCAGAACTCCATGGCCCGATGCCACGAGACCCGGACCACCGGCTGGTTCGAGGCGTTCAGCGGCCACCCGCGTTCGGCCTCGCTGAACTGCAGGAAATCTCCCGTTTCCAATCCGCTGTCGTGGGCGGGATCGAACCGCGCAAACTGGGCGTTGTCGATCTCGCAGGCGGACATCCAGAATGGTTGAGCAATCTTCACGACCCGAGGCGCGGACCTGCCGGCGACGAATCGGCCGGCGGGAATGCGGCGAAGGCGCAGCGTGACGCCGCCGCCGAGGTCGATCGTCCGTTGCGGCGGACCGCCGGTTTCCTGCCGCCGCCGCGCTTCCGCGGCGTCGAACGGCCACCCCTCGAGCGTGGGCCCCACGGATTGCCCGGCGGCGACAACGACCGCGCCGGGGCGCCGTGAAGCGGAGGCCGCGTCCACGCCGACGATTTCGGTCCAGCTGCCGTGCGCGAGCTTGTTGAGATCGATCCAGGTGATGAGCCGGTCCCAGTCCTCACATTCCAGCGCGGCGCCGTGATGCCCGGCACGCAGCATCTGCACCAGGTGGGTCGTCGAGGCGGTATTCGGCTGGCCGGAGCAGGTGCATGTCGCTTTCGATGGCAGGTCCGCGCACATAGGGGTACAGCGCAAGATAGGACGGCGGAAACCAGGACCCCGTTTGGTAGTCGTTCGGTGGTCCCGGCGGCGTTGTCCCCGGACGCCGGCTGAAATCGGGATGGTCCGGCGCCGCGCCGTCATGGCACCCAACACAATGCCGGTCGAGCACCGGCTGCACCTCGCGCTCGAACGAAAACCCCCGCACGGGCCCGTACCAGGGCTCGATGTTCGACGGCGCGCGCCCGAGGGCCGAAACGGGCACGCACGCCGGCGCGGTGCCATCGCGCTCGTGGCAGCCGACACAGCCGACGATCTCGCCCGGCATCCCGACGAACCAACTCCGCATCAGCTGCAGCGCGGCGCCCTCGGCGTCAAGCGGCTGCACCGCGATGGGGGCGTTGGCAGGCACGTGGAAGTGCGCGGACCCATCCGGCTCGACCGGCACGGTGCCCAGCACCCGTTTGATGTCCCAGGGTCCGTCCAGTCCCACGCGGTTTACCTGCCCCCCCATGCCGTGGTAGGCGAAGTGGTATGTGAAGAGCCGCAACCGCTTCACCGTGCCACGCGGCACACCGCGAAGCCCCGGGCCGGCGTACACATCGACGAGTTGGACGATCGCGTCGCGATTGGCCGGACCGACCCTCGAGGGCGGCATCGGCAGACGCGGACGGGGCGCAAGCGGGATCGGTTCGAGCGGGGCTTCGCCGGGGATCTCCTTGATCAGGACCAGGTTGTCGAACGTGTCGGCCAGGTACAAGCCCCACTCCGATGCCGGCGAGGGCCGCGCCGCCGCCAGCGCGTGCCAGTCGCCGAGCGGCCAGGGATGGAGATATTTCGGCCAGCTGTCCTTCGTCAGCCCGTCGCGCAGCACCGGCACGACCGGACGGCCTCGGCCGGGGATCCGCTGCACGGCGCCCTCCGCCTCGACGCGTCCGCCCCGCGAATCGAACAGGACCAGTTCACCCATTCGGGGATGGTCGTGATGCCCGCCGACCACGGCAAAAAACGCGCCGGATCGCCGGGCACAGGTCGCGCGTAGAACAGCGCGTTCGGCCAGTAGGAGTTGCTGCCGTAGAAGGCGCGTTGCGCGGTGCCGTCGGGGTTCATCGTGAACAGGATTCGCGACACGAAATGCGGCAGATCGGTGTACTCCCAGCGCAGGTACAGCACCCGGCCATCGGGCAGCACAGTCGGGCACCGGTCGTGGTCCTGCTCGAACGTGAGATGGCGGATGCGGCCGTCCGCGCGATGCCAGCGGTACAGGTTCACGACGTGATCGTGGCCGGCCACGCAGGGCACGCCGGTGAAGGGTGCGCTCGAGGCGAAGATCACATCGCCGTCGGGCAAAAGGCACGGATCGTAGTTGTCGACGTCGTCGTCCGGGATCAGGGGCAGCTCCACGGGCTGGGCGCCGTCTGCGAACGACAGCTCGACACGCGCCATGCCCGGCCGCCGGCGGGCATGGAGAAGAGCAGCCGCGAGGCGTCGAAGTCGGGCTCGAGGTCTCCGACGAATTCGCCGCCGGGCGGACGGTAGAGCGTGGTCAGATCTCCGCCGCTGCGAAGGTTCGATAGGACGGCGATTTCGTTGGCGAAGCCCGTCCGCCGCAGGCTCGAGTTCCCCTGCCAATTGGCGGGGAGCCCCATCTGCTGCGCCGAGCGGCGCACGACGAGGAGTTGGTCGAAATCCAACAGCGGGTTCGTCAGCAGCGCCTCCCGCCGCAGCGCTTCGAGGGGCGCCGAGACGTCCACGTCCCGCGCCAGGTCCGCAGCGATCACGTCAAGGCGAGCGAGATAGGCGGGCGCGTTGGTGTACTGGGAGGGAAAGGAAGCGGCAAGGTCGGCGATGGCGAGGCGGAACGCCGCGCAAGCATTCTCGCCCTTGCCAGTGTCGGCGGCGCCAACCACCGCGAGTGCACAAAGGCATTGACGCCACGGCCACATGTATTCAGTTTGCCAGTCTGCCTCGGGCCCGAAAAGTGCGCTGTTCCTTCGGCGCCAGTATTCGGGGTACGGTTCTAGGGGAAAGGCATCTACCTCGGGCAAGAGGCGAAAGCCCGCGGCGCGGAGCCCCCCTTCCTGGCCGGTCGGGATCAGCGCGTGTCCGGAGATTCCACTCGCCTGCCACGGCACGGCGTGCGGTGATTCTCTTCACCGCATCCGGCCGCAGCGCTGGGCCGGAAGTCATCCGGTCTGTTGCCGGACATCGGGCGAGGCGTCGGGCATTGTTCGCTCGCCGATCCACCGTTGCGGCCGCATGGCGCCGGAGTGGGGCGAGGTATGTTCGGCGCCGTGGGAGGACGTTTCGGTGCGGCCCGCCCGTCACGCCAGACCCCAGCGGCCGGCCTCGAAGCCCGCGTCCTCCATCATCGCGCGGTCGCGCTCCCAGCCCTGGCCGGGGGTGGTCAGATACCCCTCGGTGAACATCGCGTTGGCCACCCACAACGCCAGCGGCTGGAGGCTTCGCAGGCAGCTCTCCCGGCCGCCGGCTGCGCGAATCTCGCGGTCGGGACACGCGTAGCGGAACAGCGCCAGCGCACGCAGGCACTCGGAGGGGGAGGGATGGGGGCGCTCCCCCAGGGGGGTGCCGGGGCGGGGATCGAGGAAGTTAACCGGGATCGAGTCCGCGCCGAGGTCGCGCAGGGCCAGGGCCAGGTCCACGCGGTCCTCGTCGGCTTCGCCCATGCCGATGATTCCGCCGCAGCAGATTTCGATTCCGGCGGCGCGCGCGGCGCGGATCGTCGCGACACGGTCGGCCCAGGTGTGCGTGGCGCAGATTTGCGGGTAGAACCGCTCCGAGGTCTGGAGGTTGTGGTTGTAGCGGTCCACGCCGGCTTCGGCCAGCGCACAGGCCTGGTCGTCCGTAAGCAGGCCGAGCGAGGCGCACACCTGCAAGTTCGCGGTGGCCTTGACCCTGCGGACGGCCTCGCAGAGCCATTCCATATCCGCGCCCGAGGGCCCTCGTCCGCTGGTGACTATGCAAAACCGCACCGCGCCCAGTTCCGCCGCCCTCCGCGCGCGGGCAACGATGTCTCCGACGGGTTGGCGGTCAAACACGGGGACGTCGGCCCGGGAGACCGCCGACTGGCTGCAGAAAGCGCAGTCCTCGCTGCACAGCCCACCGCGGACGCTGTCGAGGACGTGCAGGTCCACGGCGCGGCCGAAGAACCGACGGCGAAGGAGATATGCGCCCTGGAGGATCTCGAGCAGATCGTCGTCCGGCGCATGCAATATCCCGAGCCCCTCGTCGCGGGTCATCGGCCGACCATCGAGGATCTCGTCCGCCAGCTTCAGCCATCGCCCGCTCGTCATGATGCCTCCTGCGCGTCCGCGAAGGGCGGAAAGTGTACTTGCGTGCAGCCTGGCGTCAACCCACACCGGGAATCCGGTCCCGGCGGCCTCGCGGACGGCGGCTTACGCCGGCGGGGCCGGAGGAGCGGGGGAAATGCGTTGGATCTGGAGCGGGAAACGCAGCTTCATGTCGCCCTCGAGCAGGACCTCCACCCAATGGATCCCTTCCGCGGCAATGGTTTTGTTCAGAAACACCTCCACGTTCGTGGCCGTTGCAACCGGATGGGGCAGGTGGAAGGGGATGGCCTGTCCTTCCATCACTGGAGTGACCTGGTCGGGGGCGACGATGCGGGTCTGCTGGTGAAAGGTGCCCTCGCCGCTGCACCAGCGGGTGACGACGAACAGCCGAGGATAGACGAGCGGGAAGGTCGGCGCGCCGATGGCTTCGAAGATGCCGATCAGGATGAACTTGCCGTTCCGCTCCTGACGGACGTCGTCGCAGAGGAGGCAGGATTGCAGGTCCGGGATCATGGCGGCATCGTCATTCCGAACGGCGCCGGGCGCAAGCCGGGCGGGCTCAGCCGCGGCGCAGCAACAGGACACCCCGGATCGCGTCGGCGGCGCGTTCAAGCTGGACGTCCCGCACGGGGTGCGGGGCGCCGGCCTCGTCGCCGGCCAGCGCCGCAAACTCGGCGGGCGACATCGGCACGCGGATGTCGGGCTCGATGCCGAGGTCGTGGATCATCCGGCGGTTGGGCGTGAAGTAGCGGGCGGTGGTGAGGCGCAGCGCCCCGCCGGTGGTCAGCGGAAAGAGGGTTTGCACGGACCCCTTGCCGAAACTTCGCTCGCCGACGAGGAGCGCCCGGCGGTGGTCCTGCAGACATCCGGCGACGACCTCGGCGGCGCTGGCGCTGCCTTCGTTAATCAGCACCACTAGCGGCCCCTCGAACACGCGGGGGGGGCCGCGGGTGACAAACGCCTGTCGTTGCTCGTCGCCCCGACCACGCAACATCAGCACGAGCCTACCGCGCGGCAGAAAGCGGCTGCAGACATCCACCGCACTTTCCACCAGACCTCCGGGGTTGTTGCGCAGGTCCAGCACCAGCGCCCGGGCGCCCTGCGACTCCAGCCGCCGGAGGGCCTCGTCCAGCAGACGGGCGGTCCGCTCGTCGAACTGGGTGATCCGGACGTACCCGGTGTCGCCGTCCAACATCCGCGCGTTTTTAACGCTGTCGACGCGGATCGCGGCCCGCTCGATGATCAGCTCGCGAGGCTCCTCGTGCTCGCCCCGGGCCACGCGCAGCCGCACGCGCGAGCCGGGCGGGCCGCGCATCAGGCGCACGGCATCCTCCATCCCCATTTCCTCCGTGCGGCGCCCTTCGATCTCCACCAGCCGGTCGCCGGCCCGAAGCCCGGCCCGCTGGCCGGGGGTGCCATCGATCGGCGCGATCACGACTAGGCCCCCGGCCCGCTGGCCGACCACGACGCCGATGCCCCCGAACTGACCGGCGGTGTCCTCCTGCATCGCGCGCATCTCATCGACGCTGAGAAACTCGGAGTGTTCGTCCAGCGACGACAACATGCCACGCAACGCCTGGTCCACAAGGTCGCCGTAGGCGGTCCGCGAGGCCTCGACGTAGTTCTGCCGCACATGGTGCAGGGCCTCGACGAAGCGGTTGAGGCTCTCGTAAGGACCATCCACCGGAGGCGTGGGCGCATCGGTCCGAGCCGGGGCGCCGCCCGCCCACGCCAGCGCGGCGGCCGCGCATGCTCTAAGCCGGGTTGTTCCACACCTGCGCATCCGAACCATTATCCGCCCGCCGAGGCGGCGCGCAACCCGCCACCCTCGACCGCCCACCGCACCGGCTCCAGGCACCGGGAACGAATCCACCCCTCGCGCCCGGCCGCCCGAACGCGGATCCACTCGCCGCGTTCCTCGATCGGTTCGACGATCGAGCCGACCGGAAGCGGCATGTGGGGGCGCGCCGTGTCGAGCGGGGCATACAGCGCCGATACGCCGGCTTCCACGACGACGCGCTCCGCCTCCAACGCGCGCCAGTGCGCCAGCGCCGCACCCGCCAGCGCCGTCCACGCCGCCGCGGCGAAGGCCGCGCGCCGGGCCGCGCGCCGGGCGGCAACCGGCCACAGCCCCAGGGCCGCCGCCAACCACGCGAACCACCAGCCGGCCGTCACGGCCCATCGCCACTCGTACGGCGACAAACGTTCAGCCAGCCGTGCGGCC
>OGCI01000684.1_pt1 | contig 34724 bp, 29 predicted proteins | sample 1570021 | NCBI WGS metagenome assembly OGCI01 (sample SAMN06264664, study PRJEB24512) | hot springs metagenome | isolation source: Hot spring water | place: South Africa: Tshipise | collected 2015-06-21 | reverse complement strand
GGTTACGGTGAAGTAGGAGGAAGGTATGAAAAATATGTTAAGATTAATAGCCCTCCTGGCAGTACCGATTTTGATCCTGTCGACTGTTTCATGCGCTATCTGGACCAATGGATCGGAGGGTAGCACCATTACCATGAGCCTCTCACCTTCTGCTAAGGCATTGGGTGAGGGTGCGTCAGAAGCACGGGTATGGGTGTATTCCAACAATGTACTGGTACCTAATCCAGCCACAGTGGATGGATATTACAGCGCGTCGGTAAGCGGCGATTCGGCTACCGTCACGGTTAAGGATCTCGCCCCCGGCGAAAACTATCGGGTAGTGGCGGTAGCGGGAGTACCGCAAACCGGCGGAACATTTGTGCCTAGCGCCTTCGGAACTTCGGACCTGTTCGGGATCAAGGCAGGGGTAGAGACTTCGGTTTCGATGACTTTAAAAACTATTAACATAACCCCTGCTCTATCCGGTATCAATCTAAAGAGTGTGGTGCTATCAGACAAGATCTATACAGCAGATTCGACAAGGATCTATTATGCATCGAATATAGGTGCTTTATCGGCTAACACCTATCGTGCTTTATCTTCCGGAACGATCAATAGCTTGAATCTCACAGCGGATGATACACCAAGAGTGTTGATCAATACATCTCAAGGGGTCAGTATTTTACGGCAAGAGGATATTGAATCTATAGGGTCATGGGGTGGAGAAACGCCACCAAATGTACTGCAATCTGGTGGGCTAGATTCCGCCTACACTTACTTCTATCAGGCGGATAAAGAACTTGGCGGAATCGTAGGGGCAAATATTTCTGGGGAAAAGTGGAACCGCATAAAAATCGAGCTGGAAGCCCTTGCAGGGAAACCCATCCTAGATCTTCTGATCATCCGCAAGGACGCTGATACCTTCTATGGGTATTTCGCTACTAGGGTAGTGGGAGCCTTCAAAGTAGGTTCTAATAAGATTAAGGAAATAGATCTAGAAGCTATACTTAAAAAGGAAGCGGGAGGTCCAATTAGTTTCTTTGGAGAAAGTCTTCCCCTGATCCAAGCCTTCGGTTATATCGAGAAAGATGTTTCAAAGACTCTCTATGTAGGTACGAAGAATGGTGTGTATTACACAACGGATCTTGATACTTTGAAAGGTTTTACCCTCCTGGAAGGAACGAAAGGACTAAACATAATAAAAGTGATTGTTCAGGGGACTGACGAAGCCTTCCTGACTTCCAAAGAGATCGTGATCCTTAAGGGAGGTAGCAAAGTTTACAAGATGCCTTTCCTCACCAGCGTGGTAGGCGACCTAACCGATATTGCCTGGAATGGAACAGACTTATTGGTAACAGGAACCAAAGGCATCTGTAGCGTGCCTACGAGCGATCTGTAGTAGATCTATCGATAATATAAAAGTAACTTGCGGGTGTCTAAAGGACACCCGCTTTTTATTCTTCTTTGGATACTTATTTGGATACTTACATTCCTTTGCTTTTTTGTTTCGATCCTTGGGGGAATATGTAGGGTTTCTCATTGTTATATTACAATTTATTAATGAGCTTTGATTTTTTTATAGGTATAACAGGGGATAAAAGGAGAAAGGCCCTCTCCAGGGAAGGGCCCTTCCTAAATGATGTTGATCAGAATCCGAACCGTAAACTAACTTCCGCTCCCCAGCCTTTGGTACTGGGATTGTAGGTGCCGGTAGCACAAAGTTGAATAAGAAAAAGGTTGATATCTAATCCCCCGGCAAACATCACTGCCCAGTCGTTGATGGTAACTTTAGCAGAAGGACTGAAATCTGTGGGAAGACCATTTTCTAGTTGTGCTGTTAGACTTCCCTTTGTTTCATAGTACGCGTTTTGGTACCAGAGGGACGTTCGAAGGAAAGGAGTGAGGATTAAAAGGGTTTTGGAAATTCCCACGTCGAATCCAACGGAATGAACCCGAGTATCCAAGGAAAGGCCTCCGTTGATTACTAATTTTTGGTTAGAAAAGTCTTGGGTAAACTCTTCCAGGGTATATTTAAAGTGGATTCCGGAATACACGTATCCGACACCTAGAGAAATGGTAGGGAACCAACCTTTTTCTTTCAATATATCTTTACGAACCCGGATACCAAAATTCATCAGATCCGCTTCAAGTTCGTCGGTTGAAAGGACTCCTTTAGGTACGCCAATACCGGTAAAAATAAAATCAAGGCCGATGATCCTGAGTCCAAAGGCCAGTTTTGCCGTGGGATATGGAAAGATATTCTCAGATTTGTCATATAAATCCCTTGCCGTTCCAGAAGAGGGTACCGCATCGTCTATTAGTTTATATACATTCAGCATTTCGAACTCAGGATTATTAGGGTTTCGGAACTTGTAGATTCCATCGGAAAATACAGCTCCTGTAGTAATAGCCACATAGAAGAAATCTCCTTCCATGGAAGCTACCCCGATACCTGTACCAGCAAGGTCATTTTGTTGTACGAAGGGCATGACTTCCCGCCCTATTAAGAGCATGAGTTTAGAGAAATCCCGTTCTAGCGGGGCAAATTGCGCAAATAGACCTGAGCTGGCACTTGCCAATACTAGAATGATTGCAAATATTCGTTTTTTCATCGTCACCTCCGAGGTATCAATGTATAGTGTATATCAAAACTTACTAGACTTCCAGATGTAATCCTCTTTTCTTGCGTCTTTTCGCTAAAATCAGTACACTGGTCGTATGTTTGCCACCATCGTAAATTGCATCACCGTGTTCATCGGCTCGATGCTGGGTCTCTTTCTCCATGCGAAGATCAGTGAAGAGTTCAAGGAAACAGTTTTTACGGGGGTTGGATTGTTTACCCTGATCGTGGGAATCGCGATGGCTCTGAAATCCGAACGAATGGTGTATCTGGCCCTGTCCATTGTTTCGGGGGGACTATTAGGGAACGCGTTGGATATCGAAGGAAAGATCCTTGCTTTTGGAGAATGGTTGAAACGTAGGTTTGCCAGGGATAATAGCAAACACGATTTCGCGTATGGGTTTCTTAACGCATCGGTCCTGTTCTGCGTGGGAGCCATGACCCTCGTGGGGGCATTCAAAGCGGGAGCCGAGGGGGAATATACCCTTATCCTTACAAAGTCAGTGATGGACGGGTTCATGGCCATTCTTCTCACGGCAGCTCAGGGAATAGGAGTGGCGTTCTCCATCATCACGATTTTAGTGTATCAAGGAGGGCTAACCCTCCTAGCTGGGTTCGTGAAACCCTTTGTGACCCCTCTGGTTCTTTCCGAGCTTACTGGTGTTGGGGGAGCCCTGGTCATGATGATCGGGTTCAATCTATTGAGCCTGCGGAAAATAAAAACTGGGAACTTTCTTCCCGCATTGGTAATCGTTCTGGTTTTGCTTGCCCTTGAACCGTATCTACCGAAGCTTTGAGGATCATTAGAATGCGAAGGAAAGATAAAGAAATTCAGGATCCTTCGATCATCGAATCGATCCTCGCGACGAACCAAGTGCTTCGTGTGGCATGGATGACGGAGGAGGGTCCCTATCTTCTCCCATTGAACTATGGGTATCGGGAAGGAAGGTTATATATCCACTCGGCTAAAGAAGGAAGGAAGATCGAAGTCTCCAAAGCCTACCCCAAGGTTTGTTTCGAAGTGAGCGATTCGATCCAGGTGTTGCAAGCAGATACTCCCTGTGGGTTCACCACCAGGTACAGATCCGTGATAGGGATGGGAAGGATCCGTATTGTTTCAGATCCATACGAAAAAGAGGTAGGCCTTTCCATCATCATGGAGCAGATTACGGGAAAAACGGGATGGAAGTTCCTCTCGGAGATGATGGATCGTTTGGTGATCCTGTGCATCGATATAGAAACTTTATCAGGTAAAAAATCCAAGATCTAGGGGAGTTGGAATGGATGCGTGGATAGTGGGAATCGTCTTTGTCGCTGTTTTTGGGCTGGTGCTCTATAGAAAGATACCCATTCACTATGTCTCATTGGCAGGTGCTACAATCCTAATCATCACAGGAATCGTCCCCCTTGGCGTAGCTCTAGGCAATAGTGTCGAATGGGAAGTGTTATTCATCTACTTTGGGTATGGGATGCTGAGTGTGCTGCTGCAGGAAAGTATGCTTCCCCGCGCGTTGGCTGATGCGATCATTCCCCGGGTTCGGTCTGAAAATGAGTTGATTTTTTACTTAAGCGCGGTAGCTGCGTTGCTTTCCAGTTTTATGCCGAATCCTGTGGTCGTACTCATGGTGGCCCCCCTAGCCCTAGATGTGGCAGATCGATTGAAGCGATCTCCCTTCCCCTATCTCGTGAGCATAGCGATTTCTTCCAACGTGGTTACCACCGTCACCATGGTGGCAGACCCTCCTTCCATCATTCTCGCAATGACCACCAAGATGTCCTTCATCGACTTCTATTGGTTCCAGGGTAGACCGGGTTTAGGAACGCTTTCGGTGGCGGGAGTAATAGTGGCACTCTTTTCTTTATTGATCTTGAACAAGAAACTGAACGCCCCTCTTCATATCGAGGTAGAAACCTACCGTGCGCCTAAGGGCTCTGTAAACCTGTTCATCTTAAGTTTTCTGATTGGGATTGGTTCGTTGATTCTTAAACGTTGGGTTTCCCCCCTCACCCTCATGGCAGGTTTGGGGGTAGTAGCTTCGCTGGTATTCATTTTGGATGGCAAGATCGCTTCGTCTTACCGAGGAACCCTTCCCCCCTTTCAGTTGGGGCCCACCTCAGTCTTTGTTCTGAGCATCTTTGCGTTAATCCTGGCCCCCCAAGACCCTCCCCCTGGTGTCGCTGGCTTTATCAGTTGGCAGGGCTGGATCGGTTTAGGGCTTGGTCTGATCTGCATCGCTACCATGGGTAAGAAAGCAGCTAGAGAGGTAAAAGAGTACGATTGGGAAACCACGCTGTTTCTCCTCGGGATTTTCATTGTGGTGGACTCGGTGGACCGGGTTGGCATCCTATCGGACATGGTGAAGGCTTTGATGCAAGCTGGATTCCGGGATCCTTTCTGGGTATTCATGCTAGTCACATGGTTGAGCGTGGCCTTATCGGCTTTCATCGATAACGTTCCCTACACGGTACTGATGATTCCCGTTTGCGGATACTTTGCCAAGACGTTGGGGATCAATCCTCACTACCTTTACTATGGGATGCTCATTGGCACGGGAATTGGTGGGAACATTACTCCTGTGGGCGCTACAGCGAACGTTTTGGCTTGCGGCATGTTAGAAAAGCGAGGGATCAAGATCCACACTCTCGAGTTCATGAAGCTGAGTGTTCCATTCTCCATATCTGCAGTCCTATCCGCCCAAGTATTGATTCATCTGTTCTGGTATCGCTAGAGAATTGAATCAGAGTTTTCCTTTCTATTGTTTTAATCAGGTAGATGGGAGTATGATTGTAAGGAGGTGGTATGGCCATAAGCCAGCCAATTGAGGAAAAGGTGAACGAACTGGAAAACGCCATTCGAGAACTCGTCTACCTACAGCACAAGAATGAAATGCAGATCCACCAGCTCACGGTGGAAATGAAAGAGTTTAAAGACGAAATGAAAGAATTTAAGGACGAGATGAGGGCATTTAAGGATGAGATGAAGGTTTTCAAAGATGAGATGAAGGACTTTAAAGATGAGATGAAAGTTTTTAAGGATGAGATGAAAGACTTCAAAGACGAGATGAAGATTTTCAAAGACGAGATGAAGGTTTTCAAAGATGAGATGAAAGACTTCAAAGACGAGATGAAGATTTTCAAAGACGAGATGAAGATTTTCAAAGATGAGATGAAAGACTTCAAGGATGAAATGAAAGACTTTAAAGATGAGATGAAAGGCTTCAAAGACGAGATGCTAGACTTTAAGGACGAGATGCAGGAAGAGAACAGGCGGATGAATAAGCGGTGGGGAGAGTTGTCTAACAAAATGGGCACCATTGTGGAGGATCTTGTATATCCTGCCATCAATCCTTTACTTGCGAGATATTTCGATCTGGAACCTATCGAGACAGCTATCCGGGTTCGAAGAAAGAAGGGCCCTTTATCAGGTGAGTTTGACGCACTGGCGATTTGTGAAGATAGAGTATTTTTCTTCGAAGTAAAAGCAAGTCCCAGAAAGGAATACATAGAAGAATTCTTGAATCGGCAGATACCATTGTTTCGAAACCTGTTCCCGGAACACGCGAACAAGAAGGTCATACCCATTTTTGTTGCTCTAAGATTCGAGGACCCCTTGGTGAAGGAATGCACCTCTTGCGGTGTATATGCAATGGCATACCGGGAATGGGACTATATGGACCTTTTGAACTTCGAAGACCTCAAGCAGTATTACAAAGTTTAAGTGAAGTTTGATTTTTCAATCTCCGTTGGAAGGAAAGGGATTCTTCGCATCCTCCAACGTATCGATAGGATTTTCGCTCCGTTCGATGGGACATGGCTTTATGTTCCAAATCTCCTCTGCATACTGCTGGATGGTACGATCCGAAGAAAACCGGCCAGAATGCGCGACATTGATAATGGCCTTCCGGTTCCATTCCTCCTGATTCGCGTATACCTGGGAGATCTTAGCCTGGGCTTCGGCATAGCTTGGCAAGTCGGCTAGGTTCAGGTACCGGTCATGATGGAGCAGCATCTCTTTTAGGGGATCAAAAATACCAGGTTCGTTGATGTTGAAATACCCTGAAAAAACAAGATCCAACGCTTCCTTGATTTCTGGATCTTTTGCATAGAACTCTTCGCCATTATAGTGTTTGGAGAGTTCCAAAGCCTCTTCGGCTCTCAATCCGAAGATGAAGATGTTCTCGAGGCCAACTTCTTCTGCGATTTCAATATTAGCGCCATCCAGAGTTCCGATGGTGAGGGCCCCATTGCACATGAACTTCATGTTCCCCGTTCCGGAAGCTTCCGTTCCTGCCAAAGAGATCTGTTCGGATACTTCCGCCGCAGGGAGGAGCTGTTCAGCTAAGGTAACTCGATAGTTGGGAAGAAAGTAGACCTTTAACTTGTCTTCCATATCGGGATCGTTATTGATCACTTGGGAGAGGTTATTGATGAATTTGATGATGAGTTTCGCCATCGCATATCCGGGAGCCGATTTTCCCCCGAAGAAGAAAGTCCGGGGGATGAATCCCGCGGTGCCTTTCTGCTTTAATTTGTTGTATAGGTATACTATGTGAAGGGCGTTTAGGAGTTGTCGCTTGTATTCATGGATCCGTTTTACCTGGAAATCAAAGATCGTTTCGGGATCGAGGATCCAACCATAGGCATCGGAAAGCTGAGCCGCAAAGGTTTCCTTTGCCTTTCGCTTTACTTCTCTGAATTTAGCTCGGAAGCTTGCATCTTCTGCAAGGGGAACTAGTTTTTTCAATTCCCCCATGTCCAAAATCCATCCAGGCCCAATGGCTTCGGTAATGAGGGAGGCAAGGCCTGGGTTCGCTTTTAAGAGCCATCTTCTATGGGTAATGCCATTGGTTTTGTTATTGAACCGTTGAGGATAAATGGATGCAATATCTGGCACAAGGGTGCTTTTCAACAATTTCGTATGTAAGGCAGCGACTCCGTTGGTGGAATGGGATCCCACTATGCAGAGGAAGGCCATCCGGATCTGTTTAGGCTCTCCTTCTTCAATAAGGCTTACCGTACGGAGTTTCTCGGGATTTCCCCGAAATCGGATGGCGGCTTCCTTCAAGAACTGGTTGTTGATCTCATAGATGATCTGCAAGTGCCGGGGGAACAACTTTTCGAACATGGGGAGGGGCCATTTTTCCAGTGCTTCGGGCATAAGGGTATGGTTGGTGTACCCAAAGGTTCGTACGGTAATATCCCAGGCAGTTTTCCAATCCATCCCCTCCTGATCTAGAAGGATCCGCATCAGTTCCGGGATCGCCATGGAGGGGTGTGTGTCGTTCAGCTGGATGGCCACGTATTTGGGAAAGTCTTTCCAAGGATTCCCCGAATTCTTGAACCTCCGAATGATGTCCCATAGGGAACAGGCTACGAAGAAGTACTGCTGCCGGAGACGCAGCTCTTTCCCCAAATATTGGGTATCGTTGGGATAGAGGACTTTCGTGAGATTCTCGGCATTTACCTTTTCGCTGACTGCTTCCACATAGTCTCCCTCGTTGAACTCTTGTAAGTCGAACTCTTGGGGAGCCCTAGCAGCCCAGAGGCGGAGGGTATTTACCGTTTTCCCCCCATACCCCACAATGGGGATGTCATAGGCAATACCGTACACGATCTGTGTGTCCACCCAATGGGAAACCCAGCGGCCATTTTCCAGGAGCTTTTCCACCCTACCTCCGTAATTTACCGGCACACAGAGGTCAGGTCGCTCGATCTCCCAGGGGTTTCCTCCTCGAAGCCAATCGTCGGGGTGTTCTACCTGCCATCCATTTTCGATTTCCTGTCGAAAGATTCCATAATCGTACCGAAGGCCGTATCCAAAGGCGGGGAGCTCCATTGTGGCAAGGGAATCGCTAAAGCAAGCGGCTAGACGGCCCAATCCCCCATTCCCTAAACCCGCGTCCACCTCCTGTTCCTCTAACATCTCCCACTTGTATCCCAAGTTCTTCAGGGCTTCTTTAACGGGCCCTTCGATACCCAGATTGATCACATTCGTTCCCATCAATCGTCCTATGAGCCATTCGAGGGACAGGTAGTACACCCGTTTCACGTTCTTGCTATGATGAGTCTGTTGGGTCTTGATCCACTGGTTGATCAGTCGGTCCCGGACTGCATAGGCAAGGCTCATGAATCGATCATGATTGGTAGCCGTGTACTTATCTACCCCAAGTGTATACTTGAGGTGCTCGGCAAAGCCCCAAGCAATCGATTCTGCATCGAGGCCTTGCCGGGAGGTGATCTTTTTTGCTTCCAGGCAAGGGTCATTGTTCTTTTCCGATCTTTGGGTATCCATTCGGTTCTACCCTCCTTCCCCAAACGGGGTTATAGATTTTCTTCGTGTTCATCGAGGATGTGAATGCATACAGGATCCTCTTGAACTACATCGAGGGTCCGAATTTTTTCCAACGCTTTCCGTAGATTCTTCTCTTTGGCTTTATGGGTGATGATCACAACTGGAGCAATGGAAGGTTTTGCCAAATCTTCGGGTATTTCCTTTTGTAGGACCGAGGCAATGCTTATGTTGTTTTTCCCCAACACGGACGCGATCTTGGCAAGTACTCCCACGGTATCGGTAACCATGAATCGCAGGTAGAAACGGGAAACCAATTCATCGGGGCTCACTTGTTTTGCCCGGGGGGTCCGATCTGGCCAGATACGGAGGGACTGAAAAAAGGCTCGCTGGGTACCCAGGGCCGCACTAACAATATCCGCCACCACTGCCGACGAGGTAGGGGAGCCTCCCGCACCTCTTCCGTAGTACATGGTATGTCCCGTGGCATGGCCATACACGCTGATCGCGTTGAAAGGCCCCGATACCCACGCTAAGGGATGCTGACGGGAGATAAAGGCTGGTCGTACCCGCAAGCATACCCCTCCGTTCAAGCGGGTAGCAACTGCCAGGAGTTTTATAATGTAGCCTAGTTCATTCCCATACTGGATATCTAGGGTCTGCAAGGTGTCTATCCCTTCTACGGGAATGGCTTCCAGAGTGAACCGTTGGCCAAAGGCAAGGGATGCTAGAATGGTGAGTTTATGGGCCGTATCCATTCCCGATACGTCAAGGGTGGGGTCGGCCTCGGCTAATCCAGCCTGCTGAGCCTCCTTTAGTGCTTCCTTGTAGCTGATTCCTTCCTGGGTCATCTGAGTGAGGATATAGTTGCAGGTTCCATTCACAATACCGTACAGAGCGTCGATACGGTTGGCAATGAGCCCATCGTACAAGGCTCGGATAATAGGAATCCCACCTCCACAGCTCGCTTCGAAGCTGAGGGTAACCCTGTTTTGCCGGGCTACTTTCAGTAATTCCGGCCCTGCATGAGCTAAGAGAGCCTTGTTGGCGGTTACCACATGTTTACCCGCATTCAAAGCCCGTAGAATAATATCTTTGGCGACTGTCGTTCCGCCCACCAATTCGACCACGATGGACACTTCTGGATCGGCCAACACCTTGTCTAGATTCTTTTCGAAAAGGGAAGGGTTTAATCCTAGTGCTTCTGCCCTTCGGAAATCCATGTCAACGATATATTTCAGCTGGAGAGAAAGACCTGTGCGTTCTTGTAGAAGGGATCGATCCTGAGTAAGGCGCAGAGCTACTGCCCCCCCTACTGTTCCGCATCCCACGATGGCAATTGATACGTTCAATGGCTGTTTCCCCATGTCTCCTCCTTAACGAGGGTATCCTATTTCAGCAGGGTATGAGTGTCAACGGCGGAAGAACCGTTATTTACACCCGATGGGAATCCCACTATACTATCCTTTCGCTATGCGGATACGATACAATGCCCCCGTTACCCTGAACTTTACCCTTCTATCCTTCATCATCCTTCTATCGGATACACTGTTCCATACAGGATTCATCGCAAATCTTTTCTCGGTTCCGGGAAGGGGAGTCTTTCAGTTTTCCAACCCTTTTCATTACATCCGGTTGTTCACCCATGTGGTAGGCCATGTGAACTGGGCGCATTTTTTGGGAAACTTCGCCCTTCTTCTTCTTTTAGGCCCCATTCTGGAAGAAAAGTACGGTTCAGCCTCGCTCTTTTTCATGATGCTGGTGACGGCGTTCATTACGGGGTTATTGAATGTGCTGTTCCTTCCTACCGGACTTCTGGGAGCGAGTGGAATCGTGTTCATGATGATCATCCTGGTAAGTTTTACCAACATCAGGCAGGGGGAAATCCCCGTCACTTTTCTATTGGTGCTTACTATTTACCTCGCGGGAGAAGTGATCCGGTCTTTTCAGAACAATAGTATTTCCGAGTTTGCCCATATCGTGGGAGGAGCCTGTGGAAGTATCTTTGGTTTCGTAAAGCCTGCGCGTTCGAAATCCACTAGTGCCAAGGGATGAGGAGTTGTTATGTTCGATAAGTTGGAAGCCCTAGAGGCAAGGTACCGGGAGTTGGAAATCATGATCAGTGATCCAGAGCTTCCCAAGGACCGCAAGAGGTACAAAGAGGTACTCCAAGAGCACGCCCATCTTTCCAAAATCGTTCAGACCTACGAAGAATACAAGAAGATGCGAAACCGCTTGGAAGAAACCGAGACCCTGCTGGAACAAGAGAGGGATCCAGAGCTCCGGAACCTAGCCAAAGAAGAGGTGGATCAGATTCGTCTTCGCCTGTCCGAGGAAGAGAAAAAGTTGAAGGAACTCTTGGTGCCCCGGGACCCTCGGGACGACAAGAATGTGATCATGGAGATTCGGGCCGGAACAGGTGGGGAGGAAGCGGCCCTCTTTGCAGCGGATCTTTTTCGAATGTATACCCGGTATGCGGAAGCAAAGGGTTGGAAGGTGGAACTGATGGATGCCAATGAAACGGAATTGGGAGGGTTCAAGGAAATCATCTTTTCCGTTTCCGGTTCGGGCGCCTATGGGGATTTACGGTACGAAAGCGGTGTGCATCGGGTCCAGCGAGTCCCTGTGACGGAAGCGGGAGGACGGATCCATACCTCGGCCGTGACGGTAGCGGTTCTTCCGGAAGCGGAGGAGACGGAGGTAGAGGTTCGGCCAGAAGATCTTCGGATCGACGTGTTCCGGGCTTCGGGCGCAGGGGGACAGCATGTGAATAAAACCGAATCCGCCGTACGGATCACCCACCTGCCCACAGGCATTGTAGTGACTTGTCAGGATGAAAAATCCCAGCACAAGAACAAGGCCCGGGCATTGCGGGTGCTTCGAGCCCGGCTTTACGAGATGGAGGAACAGAAGAGACTCCAGGAGGAATCAGCCATCCGGCGGAGTATGGTGGGATCGGGTGATCGCTCGGAACGTATCCGGACGTACAACTTCCCCCAGAACCGAGTCACCGATCATCGGATTAACCTCACTCTTTATAAGCTCGATTCTGTGCTGGAAGGAGATTTGGGGGAAATCATCGAGGCGCTGAAACTCTCCGAGCGGGAGGAAGCGTACAAGACTCAGTTGCAATGACCATTCGTCAAGCGTTGCTCAATGCCCGGGATCTGTTCCGTCATCAAGGGTTGGAAACACCCTTTCTCGACGCTGTGGTGTTGCTTTCGGCTTGCACGGGGATGGATAAAGCCAAGATCCTGGCAGCTTATGGGGAAGAGCTTTCCAAAGAAGCGGAGGAATGTTTTCACGAAGCGGTGCATCGGAGACTGTCGGGACTTCCCGTTTCCTACATTCTCCGACGGAAAGAGTTCTTCGGTCTGTCCTTCTACGTGGATGAACGTGTGCTGGTTCCTCGTCCTGAAACCGAAATCCTGGTGGAAAGAGCCTTGCGGATCCTCAAGGAAGATTCCTCTATCCGCAGGATCCATGATGCCTGTACGGGAACGGGTTGCATCCCTATCAGCCTGGCCGTTCATCTTCCAAAGGTAGTTCCGGGCAGGGAAGTAGAGATTTCTGCCTCGGATCTATCGGAAGATTCCTTAGAGGTATTCCGGATCAACTGCCTTCGTATCCTTGGCTACACCCTACCCCATACGGTGAGCGATCTACTTGCCAACGTGGAAGGCCCCTTCGATATGATCACTGCCAATCCTCCCTATATTGAAACTGCGGAGGTGGACCGTATGATGGCTTCGGGTTGGCCTGAACCACGACTTTCCCTGGATGGGGGGGAGGATGGGATGAGGTTGATAGATCCTCTGATAAAACAGGCTCTGGAAAGGTTACGAGAAAATGGTTATCTTTTATTAGAAGGAGCGGATTCCCAGGCAGAGGCCATCCAGCAACGGTTATACTTCCAAGGATACAGTTCGGTAGAGATCCTCCATGATCTAGCGGGTCGTAAGCGGGTGGTAGTGGGACGCAAAGGATAGAAACATGCACCGCATGGTGGCGCGGGTAGAACAGTTCGAACAAAAGCTGACGTTCTATTCCGAGGAAGAGAAACAAAAAATTTTAGAGGCTGCCCGATGGGCGATGGAACTTCATAAGGACCAGCTCCGGGCCAGTGGGGAGCCTTTTTTTATCCACCCCTTACAGGTGGCAGAAATCCTTGTGGATCTTCGGATGGATAGTGAGTCGGTAATTGCCGCCTTGCTGCACGATGTACTGGAAGACACCGACGTACGGAGGGAAGAATTAAGGCAGCGTTTCGGGAAAGAAGTGGAACAGCTGGTGAACGGAGTCACCAAGATTTCCGTCTTGCGGGCCAAGAGTAAATCCATTCAACAGGCTGAATCGATCCGAAAGATGCTGTTTGCCATGGTGAAGGATATCCGGGTGATCCTGATCAAGCTGGCGGATAAGCTTCACAACATGCGAACCCTCGAATACTTACCGGAATCGAAACGGAAAGAGATTGCGGAAGAGTGCCTCGATATCTATGCTCCCTTGGCATCCCGGTTGGGGATCGGATGGATCAAGATCGAGTTGGAGGATCTGTCCCTCAAGCATCTTCACCGGGACATCTACGATCAGATCAAAGCGTTTGTGGTGGCAAAGAAGGAACAACGGGGAGAGTACCTCCGAAGAATGCAGGATCGGATCATAGAAGCGGCGAAGGCTGAAGGGATCCCCGTACAGGTGGAGAGTCGGGCGAAACACTTCTATTCCATCTTCACCAAGATGAAAAAACGAGGCAAGCAACTAGAAGAGATCTACGACCTTCTTGGAATCCGGATTCTTTGTGAGACCCAGAGCGATTGTTACGTGCTATTGGGAATCGTACACCGGTTGTGGAAACCCATCGAAGGACGGTTCAAGGACTATATCGCCATGCCAAAGGCGAACAAGTATCAAAGTCTCCACACTACCGTGATGGGCGATGGAGGAAGGTTGATCGAAATCCAGATTCGCACGGAGGACATGCACCAGACCGCCGAACATGGGATCGCAGCTCACTGGCTCTACAAGCGGGGCACTAGCACGGAACTGGTACGGGCCGAGGATCTTCCCATCATTAACCGACTGAAAAGTTGGAACGGTATTAGGATTTCTTCTGGAGAGTTCCTCAATGAGATAAAGGGAGAAATACTGAAGGATTCGATCTATGTGTTCACTCCCAAGGGAGACGTGGTCGAACTGCCCAAAGGAGCCACACCGATCGACTTTGCCTACCATATCCATACCGATATCGGCGACCACATCTATGCGGCCAAAGCCGATGGGGTGATCATTCCCCTGAAAGCAGAGTTAAAGAATACCCAGATGGTGGAAATCCTCACGAGTCCTCAGGCGCATCCCCATCTTGCTTGGTTACGGTACGTGAAAACCGCCCGGGCTCGGTCCAAGATCCGCGCCTGGCTTAAGAAGAACGATGCCAGCCTTATCATCGATCGGAATATCGTGGCTAAGAAAAAGCCCGACATGGCAGCTCATCCTCAATCCCGACAGAAACCGGAAAAATCCAAGGAAGAGGTGGATCGGAGAGAGGATGTAAAGAAGATCGGGGTACGGATCGGGGCGGATCGGAACATGCTGATCAACCTGGCAGGATGCTGCAACCCAGTAACGGGGGACGACATCGTTGGGTACGTTTCCAGGGGGCGAGGCATTATCGTCCATAAACGGGATTGCTCTAACCTCAAGTTCATTCCGGATTTTCAGGAACGAGCTATCGAGGTGGAATGGGAAACCGTATCGCCCAAAGCGACCCGACAGTTCCAGGTTACTGCCCGACGGACGCTGGATCTATTTTCCGAAATCGAAGGGGCGGTGCGAAAGTTCAAGGGACATTTAATAGCCGGTCGAGTGGATGAGGATGGGCCAGATCGACTGATTGCCCATTTCACCATGGAACTAGACCAGAAGGAGGACTTCGGAAAGGTGATCAAGAGCATCCGGACCATTCCCTCTATTCTCACGATCCAAGATATGCCTCTGGAAACCCGATCGGACGATACCGATTAATTTCCATATACACCTAAAATCTACCCTCCTAGAAATAGGACTGTTTTACTAATAATATTTGACATTCTTCATAGGCTTTTCTACATTTAAGGGAGGAGGAAACAATGGCAACCATTACACTAAAAGGAAATCCTATTCATACCTGCGGGCAACTCCCGAAGGTGGGGACAATAGCACCCGATTTTGTGTTAGTAAAAGCAGATCTCTCCGATGTTTCATTAGCCAATTTCAAGGGCAAGAAAAAAATCCTCAATATCGTGCCTAGCCTGGATACGGGAGTGTGTGCAGCTTCGGCCAAACGGTTCAACGATGAGGTAAAAAAGTTGAAGGACGTGGTGGTCCTTACTGTCAGCATGGATCTCCCCTTTGCCCAGGATCGGTTCTGCAAGGCAGAGCACATCGAAAATGTGATCACCCTTTCAGACATGCGTAAAAAGGATTTTGGCAAACGGTATGGGGTTGAGATCGTGGATGGTCCTTTGGCGGGATTGTTGAGTCGAGCCATCGTCGTTTTGGACGAGAACGATACAGTGGTGTACACCCAGCAGGTACCTGAAATTGCTCAGGAACCAGATTACGAAAAAGCGTTAGCCGCTGTGCGATGAGTTCGAGAGCTCTAGGCCGTGGTCTGGAGGGGCATTGAATCTCCATATCGCTCTGCTAGAGCCTGAGATTCCTCAAAATACAGGAAACATTGCGCGCACCTGTGCGGCATTAGGCGCGATTCTTCATTTGATCGAACCGCTGGGTTTTTCTCTGGAGGATCGGTACCTTAGGCGAGCGGGTCTAGACTATTGGCCCTTCGTCCAGCTTCAGATCCATTCAACCTTGGACTCCTTCCTGGGAATATGCAATCTGGATCATCTGTACCTTGCTTCCCGAAGAGGGGCGCGGTTGTATACGGAGTATCGATACCCTGATCCCTGCTATTTTCTTTTAGGGAAAGAATCTACGGGCTTACCTCAAGAAGTTCTAGATCGGTTTCCCGATCGAGTAGTTCGGATCCCTACTAGGGAAGGTATACGATCCCTCAACATATCCAGTGCAGCAGCCGTGTTAGCCTACGAGTATGCCCGACAAAAGGGGTTCCTAGGGTTGTAGAAATCTCGATTGAGTGGTTTCCCTGTTTTCGATAGAATACCCCCATGGAAAAGATCGGAATCATTGGGTTTGGGAACATGGGGGAAGCCTTTGCCGCAGGACTAAGAGCCCGGCTTCCTGAAAAAAAACTAGTAGTAGTGGAAAAACTGCCCACCCGAGCAGGAGTGGCAAGAGATCGGTATAAGGTCCTGGATTGCACGGGAGACTGGGTACAATTCTTTTCTCATGCGGATGTAGTGATCCTGGCGGTCAAACCGCAGGATGCCGATTCCTTATTACGAGAGATTTCTTCCTATTCCCAGGGGAAACGCTTCATTTCTATCATGGCGGGAAAACAGCTATCCTTTCTGCAAACGCATCTCCATACGCCCTACCTTTCCCGTTTCATGCCTAATCTCGCGGCCATGCACGGGAAGGCGGCGATCGGAGTGTCCTTCCCTGAAGGATCTTCTACCCCTTCGCCGGAGATGGAATCCTTTAGAGCGGAATGTTTACAGATCGCCGAGGCGGTAGGGAAACCGATCCAGATTCCAGAACGCCTGATGCCCATGATGACGGGGCTTTCAGGATCGGGGATCGCCTTTGTGTTCCAGTTCATCCATGCCATGGCACTGGGTGCTGTAAAGACAGGGTTTGGATACCCCGCCGCTTTGGAAACTACCCTACAGGTCATGGAGGGAGCGGTAGAAGTACTTCGGAAGACGGGAGAATCTCCTTCCGCATGGATTACTCGGGTGACATCTCCTGCGGGGACGACCATCGAAGGATTACAGGTGTTGGAAGAAAATGCCTTTACAGCGACCGTTATGGGAGCGGTGGAAGCGGCTAGTAGAAGAGCCAAGGAATTGGAAGGAGTATAGCGAACATGGTGGATCTGAAATTCATAAAAGAAAACCTGGAGGCGGTAAAGGAGAATATTCGTAACCGCTACATGCAGGCTGATGCCGAACTGGTAGTCCGACTGTACGATGAACGAAACGCTCTCATCGCTCAAGTAGACGCCCTCAGGGCCCAGCGAAACGAGAATGCCCAGAAGATGAAGGGGAAATTATCCCCCGAGGAACGAGCGAACCTAATTGAAGAAGGGAAAGCCCTAAAGGCTCGAATCGCAGATCTGGAAGAAAAATTGGCAGAGAAGGAAAAGGAACTCTATAAAGAAGCGGCAAAGATCCCAAACATGGCCCATCCCGATGCTCCTGTGGGCAAGGAAGACAAAGACAACCTGGAGATTCGCCGGGTAGGCACTGTCCCTCGTTTTAGCTTCAAGCCGAAGGATCATGTGGAGCTGGGAGAGTTGCTGGATATCATCGATTTCGATACCGCTACCCGAGTCGCAGGAACAAAGTTCTACTATCTAAAGAACGAGGCGGTATTCCTCGAATTAGGTTTGGTACGGTACGCGTTCGATATCTTGGCAAAGCACGGGTTTCAACCCTTCATCACGCCTGATATTGCTAAAGAAGAGATCGTGGAAGGGATCGGATTCAATCCCCGTGGCCCGGAGAGTAATATCTATACCATCGAAGGAACCGATACCTGCCTTGTGGGAACGGCAGAAATAACCCTAGGCGGATACTATGCGGATACGATCCTGGACGCCTCTCGGTTGCCTATACAGATGGCGGGCCTTTCCCACTGTTTCCGACGGGAAGCGGGAGCAGCAGGGCAGTTCTCCAAAGGGCTGTATCGGGTTCATCAGTTCACCAAGGTGGAGATGTTCGTTTACTGTAGACCGGAAGAGTCGGATAGTTGGCACCAGAGACTATTAGCCATTGAAGAGGAAATCTTCTCTGGATTGGAGATCCCGTATCGGGTAGTCGACACCTGCACAGGAGACCTCGGGGCTCCTGCTTATCGAAAGTTCGACTTGGAAGCCTGGATGCCCGGCCGGGGGGAAGGGGGTGAATGGGGGGAGGTAACCAGTACCTCCAACTGTACCGATTACCAAGCTCGTCGGTTGGGGATCCGGTACAAGGAAGAGGGAAAGAATAGGTTCGTGCACATGTTGAATGGGACGGCCATTGCGGTATCGCGAGGAATCATCGCAATTCTGGAGAATTTCCAGGAAGCGGATGGCTCGGTTCGGATCCCTCAAAAACTTGTTCCGTATACGGGATTCGATCGGATCCGCCCCAAACACTGAGTTCAAGGATACATGAAGGTAGGAGATACGAGTCAGGAGTCGGCATGCGGAAACCATTGGTTTTAGCCGAGATCGGAACTTCCCATGGAGGAGATTTGGGAAGGGCAAAGGAACTCATTGCAGCCGCTGCCGAGGCTGGTGCGGATGGAGCAAAGTTCCAGGCGGTGTATGCGGAGGAAATCCTCCATCCCAAGAGTGGCTTTGTAGATCTTCCAGGGGGGCGGATACTCCTTTTCGACCGATTCAAGGCTTTGGAACGGCCGCTAGAGTTCTATGCGGCCCTGAAGGAAGAAACCGAAGCGAAAGGGCTTTGGTTCGTCTGTTCTCCCTTCGGAATCCGTAGCGCGCGGATTCTGCAGCAGATCGGAACAAAAGTTCTCAAAATAGCTTCACCGGAATTGAATCATTATCCTCTTCTGGAAGAGGTGGCAAGTTACCGTGTGCCCTTGCTGATTTCTACCGGAGTATCTACCTTGGGCGATATCGAACGGGCTCTTTCGGTACTTCAGGAACGTGTCTCGGAGAAGGAAGAGGGAGTCCCTTCGAAAATACCCTTCACGCCCCTCACCCTTCTGCATTGCATTACCGCATATCCTGCTCCGGAGGAAGAGTACAACCTTTCCCTCCTGCCCAACCTCGAGGGCGTCTTTGGAGTTTCGGTAGGTGTTTCCGATCATAGCAGGGATCCCGTGTTAGTGCCTGTTCTGTCTGTCCTGGAAGGGGCGAGAGTGATCGAAAAGCATTTTACCCTCAATCAAAAGGGTTCAGGTTTGGATGATCCCATTGCTTTGAATCCGAGCGAGTTCCAAACGATGGTAATGGAGGTGCGCTCTGCGTTTCTTGAGGTACGGGCGGGAAGGAGGGCCCATGTGGTAGAAGCGTTGGAGGCAAGATATGGAAAAGATAGGGTAAGAAATGTGCTGGGGGATGGGGTAAAGCGTTTAGCTCCTTCCGAGAAGGGCAACTATCGAACCACCAACCGCTCAATCCATGCGCTTAGGGATCTTAGGAAAGGGGAGGTGCTTTCGGAAGAGAACTGCGCTCTCCTCCGAACCGAAAAAAACCTCAAGCCTGGGTTAGGCCCTGAGTTCTGGAGCGTAGTATTGGGGAAGCGCTTGGTGCGGGATGTAGAGGCAGGGGAAGGTATCCAGTGGGATGATGTACTCGCCTAGAGATGTCATTGTAAGGGATAAGTTGTTGGGTGTGTTGAACGAAATCGATTTTTTCAATAAAATTAGGCGCTCCTAATAAAGAACAGCTTTCCTAAGGAAAGGAAATAAAAGATGGGTGAAAAGAATCTAATGGGTCATGATTACACGATAGCCATTGTAGGTAATCCCAATAGTGGGAAGACCACCCTATTTAATCTATTAACTGGTGCCAATCAAAGAGTGGGAAACTGGCCGGGAGTGACAGTGGAGAAGAAGGAGGGCACCTTTCTATGTGGAGACAAACTGGTAAACCTGGTGGATCTTCCTGGAATTTATTCGGTTTCTGCTACCTCGGAAGATGAGAGGGTTGCGAGGGACTACCTTTTGTCTGGTGAAGCGAACCTTATCATCGATATCGTGGACGCTTCGAATATAGAACGGAACCTGTACCTGACGATTCAGCTCATCGAGATGGGACTTCCCATACTGTTGGTGTTGAACATGATGGATATCGCCGAGGAATCAGGGATCCGGATCGATTTGGATCATCTTTCGAAGCACCTTCAACTTCCTCTCGTGGGGGTCAATGGCACGGATCCAAAGTCTAAGGATGTTATCCTCCAGAAAGTACAAGTTCTGTTGGAAGACCCCCCTCGATCTACCTTTCAGGTTTCCTATGGCAACGAACTGGAGGATGCGATCGCGAGGTTACAGCCTGCATTGGAACCTTTGGCAGAGAAACTGCACATCACTTCTCGGTATGCCGCGATAAAACTGATCGAAGGGGATCCCTATGTAGAAGCAATCGTTCTCGCAGAAGGGATGGTAGAGCTAAAGATCCTAGAGAAGGAAAAAGAACGAATCCGGCAGGTGCTAAAGGATGAACCAGATACAGTGATTGCAGATGCTAGGTACGGAGCTATCCATGGGATCGTGAAGGATGTGACTCGAAAGGTCAAGCAAAAAGTAAGCCTCACGGAAAAGATCGACCGAATCGCCCTGCACAAAGTGTTCGGGATTCCCTTATTCCTCTTTGCCATGTATATGGTCTTCTTGATCACGATGAAATTAGGAGGAGCCTTCATCGACTTCTTCGATATTTTCTTTGGCACTCTTTTCGTGGATGGCGGCATGGCGATGCTTCGATGGCTAGGAGCCCCTCCTTGGGTGATTGCGGCTCTTGCCGGAGGGCTCGGTACGGGAATCCAGACAGTGGCTACCTTTATTCCAGTGATCTTCACTTTATTCTTTGCCCTTTCCATACTGGAGGATTCAGGATACATGTCTCGGGCCGCTTTCGTGATGGATCGCTTCATGAAATCCATTGGCCTGCCTGGAAAGGCCTTCGTGCCTTTACTAGTAGGATTTGGATGTACCGTGCCCGCTATACTGGGTACCCGCACCCTAGATAATCGACGGGATCGACTGATGACTATCTTCATGAGTCCTTTCATGTCCTGCGGTGCCCGGTTGCCTGTGTACGCCTTGTTTGCTGCTGCTTTTTTTTCCGAATCCGCAGGCATGGTAGTGTTTTCCCTGTACTTGGTGGGGATCCTCTATGCCATCCTTACAGGTCTTTTATTGAAGGCTACCGTGTTCCATGGGGAGCCCGCTCATTTCATCATGGAACTCCCTCCCTACCATAGACCTAGACTCAGACACATCCTGATCCACACCTGGTTACGGTTGAAGATATTTCTATTTAGAGCGGGTAAGGTGATTTTAGGCATGGTCTTGGTTCTGGGCTTGTTGAACTCCATGGGGTTTGGGAAAGAAGGAATCGGCTTTGGGTACGAGAACACGGAGCAGTCTCTTCTCGCTGTGGTAGGAAAAAAGATAACCCCTATCTTCGAACCCATGGGAGTCCGAAGGGAGAACTGGCCTGCCACCGTAGGGTTGTTTACTGGGATTCTGGCAAAAGAATCTGTGGTAGGCACCCTCAATAGTCTGTATGGGCAAACTCAAGCGGTGACGGAAAAAGGGGACGAAACGTTTGATCTGTGGGGAGGGATCCGAGCGGCTTTCGATTCCATTCTCACTAACCTTGCAAGCATAGGAGAAGCTTTACTGGATCCCATTGGATGGAAAACGGTAGAAGCGGCAAGGGAAACTCCCAAAGAAGGGAAAGGAGGGGGGGCCGAGGTTTTTGCTAGGCTTCGGAGTTCCTTTACTCCCGTTAGTGCCTTTGCTTACCTCTTGTTTGTTCTTCTCTACTTCCCTTGCGTTGCCGCCCAAGGAGCTGCCATTCGAGAACTAGGAAAGCGAGCGGGGATTGCCTTAGCCCTCTATATGACCATACTTGCTTGGGCAACCGCAGTATTGTACTATCAGATTCTGGAAGGTGGCGACTGGGTCTGGGTGGGTGCTGCAGTGGGAATGCTTTTCCTCATCTGGGCCGTATTCGCCCGTTTTGGGAAAAAGCTCCTTTCTCTTCAGGGGTAAGACAGGAGGTTCTGAATGGTTTCTCTTGAACAACTGGAAGCGTTGAAACAGTTCGATGGGCCCACTATTTGTAATGCTCTGGAGTTCTTTTCTCTCCGGCCTAAGACAACGGGATTCCTGAAACCCGGCATTCGGAAGATCTTCCCGACCGAGACAAGGGTAATTGGGTATGCTGTTACCGCCAAAATATCTGCTCTATATCCTCCCACGGAGGAGCAGAAACGCCTTCAAGAAGCCTACTACAAAGCGGTGTGGGAGACTCCCAAGCCAACGATCACTGTCATTCAGGATATAGATCCAGAACCTATCGGTTCTTTCTGGGGAGAAGTACAGGCTACCGTGCACCGGTATCTTGGGTGCTCCGCCGTCATTACCTCTGGGGGAGTGCGGGATCTAGACGAGGTTTCTGCCTTGGGGTTCGAGTATTTCGCCCATTGCGTCCTTGTATCCCACGCGTACGTACATTTGGAAGCTGTTCAATGTCCCGTCCACGTAGGGGGCATTACAGTGGAACCGGGCGTGATCGCATTCGCCGATAAACATGGGGTCGTTCTGATTCCAGAGGAGGTAGTTCCTTACTTGCCAGAGGCGTGTAAGGCCGCTCAAGAAGCGGAGTATCCCGTTCTTCACAACTGTAGGAAGGTAATGGAATCCTCCGGAACCCCAACAGAGGGAATCGGAAGGGGGACTGAACGCCTTGAGGCTTTAATGACATGGAGGAAAGAGATGGTGAAACGACGGGAAGAAGCCACGAAAAAGTTCACCTCTCTCCTCCGAAAGTCTTGAAGCGCCTCAGTTACTTCGCTTTTAACTTGTCTTTATATTTCCCGATCTGTTCTTTCTGTTTGGCTAAGAGAGCACTGCCTTCTTCTCTGCCCAGATAAAAGGGAACTTGGTCGTACGCTTTGGCAATATCTTGGGCATATTCCTGGTTGGTGGATGAGATTTTCTTAACGGCAGCGCTGAGTTTCTCTACAATAGGTGTTGGGGTTCCTTTGGGGAACGCAAAGAAGTAGTAGATCTCAAGGGCAACATCGTATCCCTGCTCTTTGCAGGTGGGAATTTCTGGGAAACGGGGATGCCGTTTTTCGTTGGTAACTCCTAGGGCGCGAAAGTCACCACTTTGAAGGAAGGGTTTCGTTGGCCCGTAAGGGTTAGGCACCACATCGATCTGCCCCCCTTTCAAGGCAGCATTTCTAGCAGTCGAGCTTCCAGCGTCCACCACGTTAAACTTTGCACCCGCATCCAAGAACTGCATCGCTAAGACGTAGGTGGTTCCCCCAATATCGGCCGCAAACTTGATCTCACCTGGTCGTTTGATCGAATCGTCCACCAAGTCCTTCAAAGTTTTCCAGGGAGATTTTGCATTAACTGCAATAACGTTCCCAGGGCTCATGGCGGCGATACAACTTAACTCGAAATCCTCTACTCCATAGGGAACCATTTCGGTAACCTGATTCACGATCATTGCCGTGTGGTAGAATAATACCGTATACCCATCAGGGGTAGCATCCTTCGCTTTGCGGCTACCGAGAGTTCCTCCAACACCTGCTACATTCACCACGACTACAGGTTGTCCGAGTTCTTTTTCTAGGTATTTTGCGTACGCACGAGCGTTGAAATCTGTGTCTCCCCCGGGATTGTAGGGTACGATTACCTGAATGGCCTTTTTGGGCCAATCGAGACCCGTAGATTCCTGTTTCCCGGCACCGATCAAGATACCTGATGCAACGAACAACCCAATGACGATAAACACGATTCGTTTCACTCTTTATCCTCCTTGGATAATATTGGTAACCATATGATACCTGATGTATCAGTATGCGTCAAGTTTAGATTGACAAACACCTGATGCATCAGCCATACTGTTCAACACAGGAAAAACAAACTAAGGAGATTCACAATGAACTTCATACCTAAAGGAATCCTACCCGCCATGATTACTCCCCTTACCAAAGGGGGGAAGGTGAATGAAAAAGCCCTGCGGAAACTGATTAAATATCTTCTAGATGGCGGCGTGCATGGTATCTTTGCCATTGGCACCACGGGAGAGTTCTATGCTCTGTCAGAAGAAGAGTATCGGGACGTGCTTACCATTACCAAGGATGAGGTGAAGGGGCGAGTACCTGTATACGCGGGGGCGAACCACATCACTACTCGGGGTAGTATTCGCCTAGCTCAGATCGCCGAAGAAGTAGGGGTCGATGCGCTTTCGGTGTTAACCCCCATGTTCATTAGCCCTAGCCAGGATCAACTGGTAAAGCATTTTACCGACATTGCCAAGAGCACTAAGTTGCCAATCCTTCTGTACAACAACCTTCCGAAAACGGGAGTGACGATCACGGCGGCCACCGCCGCTAAACTGGCCGAGATTCCCAATATCGTGGGGATCAAGGACTCTACGGGTGACATGACCCTCACGGCCGAGTATATCCGGCTGACCCGAGGGAAGAATTTCCATGTGATGATCGGACGGGACACGCTGATCCATGCCTGTCTATGCTATGGGGGAACAGGGGCGGTGGCCGCCTGTGCAAATGTGGCACCCCGCTTGGTGGCGGATATCTATGATAAGTTCATGGCTGGTGACCGGGCAGGATCGTTGGAAGCGCAGTTTAAGTTGGCTCCCTTGCGGATCGCTTTCAACCTAGGGACCTTCCCCACGGTAATCAAAGAGGCACTGGAACTTATTGGAATAGAGGCAGGTCCCTGTTTCGACCCGGTGGGACCCATGAGCGCTGAAGAACGGGAACAACTGAAAAAAATCCTGAAAGAAATGGGACTATTGTCATGAGGGAAGAACAAAACAAAGATCCTGTTCGGATTCCCATAAAAAGGCTGGAACAGGCGGCCTCCCGAGTGCTGCAAGCTGCGGGGGTGCCAAAACCGAGTGCGGATACGGTAGCGAAAGTCCTCCTTTTTGCCGACCAACGGGGAATCGAGTCCCATGGAATTTCCAAACTGCCAATCTATGTGAAACGAATCCAGGATGGAGGGATAGATCCTATAGCAATTCCCGCTGTCATCGGAGGTAAGGGTGCTATCGTGTGTATCGATGGAAAAAACGCGTTGGGCCCTGTGGCAGGCGTTTTCGGGATGGAGCAAGCCTTACAAGCTGCCCGTAACCATGGGATTGGGGTAGCTTCCGTACGGAACAGCAATCACTTTGGAGTCACCGCGTACTATTCCATGATGGCTCTTCCCGAGGGGATGATAGGTTTCGCGTTTAGTAACGCGAATCCCACCGTGGCGCCTTGGGGCGGGAAGCAGGCCCTGGTAGGCACCAGTCCTTTATCCATCGCCATCCCCTCCGCCTCGGGTCTACCCTTTGTGATCGATATGGCTACCACAACCGTTGCCCGGGGAAAGATCATCCTCTACGCTCGGAACAAGAAGCCCCTCCCCCCTGGATGGGCGTTGGATTCCGAGGGGAGGGAGACCACCGATCCGGAAGTAGCGTTGAAAGGCTTGCTTACCCCCCTCGGGGGTGCGAAAGGATCGGGGTTGGCTTTAACGATCGACATTCTCTGCGGAATGTTGTCAGGGGCCAAGTATTTAACGGAGGTAGGCCATCTGTACACAGGGACAGATAGGCCCCAGGGAATCGGACATCTATTCCTAGCTCTGCAGATTGACGCCTTTCTCCCCCGGAAGAGGTTTCTGGATGAAATGGATCGATACATAGAAAGAATCCATTCCTGTCCACGAGCGGAAGGGGTGGAACGGATCTATGTTCCGGGAGAAATCGAGTACGAATCTATGAAGAGGACAGAAAAGGAAGGCGTGGAAGTTTCTTCGGTGACTAGGGCTGAGCTTGTCCAGACTGCCAAAGCGGTGGGAGTAGATCCTTCCCTATTCAACTTCTGATGAGGTAGGGAGAACAAAGATAATGGCGAAAAGGCCGATCCTACAGCTATCGAAAGACGAGATAAGGTCCCTCACCGAGACAACCTACGAAAAGATCAAGCAAGCGATTATCAAGGGAGTGTTGGAGCCAGGTTCCCGGATCAGTGAGAGGGAATTGGCTCAGGAAATGGGAGTTAGCACTACTACGGTGAAGCGAGCGTTAGGTTTATTGGCAGTGGAGGGGATAGTGGAGATCCGGGCTAGGAGAGGAACGTACGTCGCTTTTCAGCCTTCGGGTAGCCCACGGGAAACCATGATGATCCGCGCTTCCTTGGAGGGACTAGCTGCTAGATTCGCTGCGGAAAAAGCGGGGGCTCCGGATATCGACGTGTTGGAGCAGCAACTGAAGGTGATGGAATACCGGACAGAAAAAGGTCCGGTGAGCGCGCTGGTGGAAGCGAACACTAAGTACCATTACCTCGTTCACCGAATCGGGAAGAACCCCTACATCATTCGGCTCATAGAGGTCTTAAGGTCTTTTGACCTAAACTTTCGCAGAAAGGCGCTGTCCAACAAGATAGAGGCACAACGAGGATTGGCTGAACATCGGTCTGTATTCGAAGCTATCCGGTTGCATGACGGAGAATTAGCGGAACAACGGATGAGGGCGCACATCCTAAGGAGTTACGAACAGGTGACGACAGAAAACCCGTGAACCCCTGCTTTGATTCTTGCACTTCTGTGAAGAGGACAGGCAGTCTGGGCGAATAGGGTGTTCGACGAGGTATGCACTCTTACGCGGTCGGATGGGGTAAAATCTTTCGCATTAAGTTCGCCATCTCGATGGCTGAAAGGGCCGCATCCCATCCTTTGTTTCCCGCTTTAGTACCTGCCCGTTCTACCGCTTGTTCGATCGAGTCGGTGGTCAGTACCCCAAAGATCACGGGCACGGAGGAGGATAGGGATGCCTGCGCGATGCCTTTTGCTGCCTCGGAAGCCACGTAGTCGAAGTGGGGTGTGGAGCCCCGGATGATGGCTCCCAAACAGATTATCGCGTCGTATTTCCCGCTCTTTGCCAAACTACTCGCTACCAAGGGAATCTCGAAGGACCCTGGAACCCTAGCTACGGTTATCCGGTCTGGATCTCCACCGTGCCGTAGGATACAATCCAACGCCCCTTCTAAAAGCCGTTCTGAGATGAGGGAGTTGAACCTACTTACCACGATGGCAAACTTTTTCCCTTCTGCGGTTAGATTTCCGGTTATTTCATGCATATGGTGTCTCCTTTATGTCCTATGGAAAAGAAATGTTTTTTAGCAAGCCGGCTGTTTATCCAATCCAGGATCCGTTCTACCGTTATGATCTTCAGTCCATACTGTTCGGCCAGTTCCATTAGTTTTGGGAGCCGCGCCATGTGTCCATCCTCGTCGAGGATTTCGCAGAGGATTCCAGAGGGGTACAGACCCGCGATTCGACAGAGGTCTACTGTGGCTTCGGTGTGACCCGTTCGAGCCAACAATCCTCCCTCCCGGGCAATGAGGGGGAAGATATGTCCGGGTCGGAGGAGGTCTTCCGGACGGGTTCGAGGGTCGATCAGTGCCCGAATGGTAATGGCTCGGTCGAAGGCAGAGATCCCCGTGGTAGTTCCCTCTTTCGCATCCACGCTAACGGTAAAGGCTGTGGTATGGACCGAAGTGTTGTCGTTCACCATAAAGGGAAGGGATAGTTCCCATGCTCGTTGGAGCGTGATGGCTTGGCACAGGAGCCCTCTACCAACCGTGATAATAAAGTTCACCGCTTCGGGAGTTACCTTTTCTGCTGCCATGATGAAATCTCCCTCGTTCTCCCGATCTTCGTTATCCGTTACGATGAGAATCCGGCCGGCCCGTAACTCTTCTACGGCTTCCTCCACATCGATCAGAACTCTATCTTTCTGTTCTTGCATATGTTAACCTCCCATATTATTCTTCAGGTAATTCGTTACCAGGAAACCCGTTCCATCCACGGAAGGATTCCCAGTTAAGGGTTTTCGGGGTGGGGAAAGGGGTCGCTTCTAAAAACTTTTTCACGTAGCGACCGATGATATCGGTTTCCACATTTACCCAATCTCCCTCTTTCTTGTACTTCCAGGTAGTGCGGTCTAGGGTGACAGGAATGAGGTTCACCGTAATGGTATTATCCTGGATGGAAGCGATGGTAAGACTGATGCCATCCAGTGCGATGGATCCTTCGGGAACACAGTAGTGGAGAAGGGAGGGAGGCAGATCGAAGGTAACATACACGTTGTCCTTCTCCCTTTGGATCGTTTGGATTCGGGCGATTCCGCTTACATGGCCTTGCACGAAATGACCGTCCATCCGCCCATCAAACCGTAATGCCCGTTCCAGGTTTACTTTTGACCCACTCCTAAGGAACCCCAGGGTGGTTTTCTTCAAACTCTCCGCTAGGGTATCCACGATGAATGAATGGGGACTGATGTGTTTGATGGTCTGACAGACTCCGTCGATGGCAATGGAATCCCCTACCTTGGCTCCTTGCAGGACGACCTTTGCTTCCACTTCAATCTGTGACCAACCGCTCCCAAATCGTTGAATAGAACGAACGATTCCAACTTCTTCGACGATACCGGTAAACATGCATCTACCTCCCTAAACCTAGGGGTAAAAGATTCCTCCCATTCGTGAAAGACGTTTCAGGTGTCTTTCCAGAGGAGGGAGGGAATGGATTCGCGATAATGGGTTTGGAATTAGCTAAGAGAGGAAGCGTAGCCATTTGGTAAAGTTCTTCGTAAAACCCTGATCTATATCCATCGAGCATGATCTGGTTCCCTACCCGGTGAAAACTCATCCGATCGAAACGCAGGTGATCGGCAATTCTTCGAATCCCTAAATCACCAATTCCTTCGATCCCTTTCCCGATTACCATGGGGGCAATGAAAAAGCTGATCCGATCAAATAGGTTTTCCCGTAGAAAGGAAGTGAACAACGAAGCCCCTCCCTCCACCAGAACCGACCGAATCCCTAGATCCCCCAACCGGTGTAGCACAACCGAGAGGGAAGGACGAGTCGGAGAGGGAGGGACCGAAAGAACCCGTACGCCCAAATCCTCCAAGGCCTTCCGTTTTGCTTCCAAGGGGTCTTTTTCGATGGAAGATCTTTCAAGTGAAACCGATTGGGTGGTAGTGATCAAAATGGTACGCTCGGGATCTTTCGTGCGAAAAACTTTCGATGAGAGGGGAAGCTCCAGATGGGTATCCAGAACGACTCGATAGGGGTTTCTCCCTTTTACCAGTCGAACGGTGAGTTCCGGATCATCCAGCTGAACCGTGTTTTTCCCTACCAGCACCGCATCGTAGGTAGCTCGAAGACGATGGACCATTCGGCGGGCCTTCTCGTCTGTGATCCATCGAGAATCCCCCTCTAAGGCGGCAATTCGCCCATCGATACTTTGGGCTATCTTGAGGTGCACAAAGGGCCTTTTCATGATTTGGTAGGTGAAGAATCCTTCGTTCAAGGCAAGGGCTTCGGAAGCGAGGATTCCTACGGTCACCTCCACACCCGCGTCCTGAAGGATCTGGATTCCTCTACCCCGTACGCGTGGATTAGGATCCACAGTACAAACGAACACGCGAGCGATCCTGTTTCGAAGGATTAGATCTGTACAAGGAGGTTGGTGTTTTTCAGGCCCCGTAAAACAACAGGGTTCAAGGGTGCAGTAGAGGTCTGCCCCTTCTATGGAGTGTCCCTTTTTAAGGGCGTCTTCGATAGCCCACGCTTCCGCATGCTTTCCTCCATAGTTCCGATGTAACCCTTCTCCAATGATCCTCCCGTTTTTCACGAGAACCGCGCCTACCAAGGGGTTCGGCGAAACGGCTCCCCGCCCTTTCCATGCTAATTGAAGGGCTCGTCGGAGGAACTGAGAGGCCTGGGTAGCTTCTTTTCCTTCCATGCCTTACTCCTTTTTCAGGGAGTCCGGTTGGAAGGCACATCGAAGGTAGGTTTGGGTCTAATAAAAAAGCCCTGAAGACCGAAGTCTTCAGGGCGAAACCGACCTACGAACCGATTTTCTTCCATCCGGACTATACCGTCGGCACCGGAGTTTCACCGGTTCAGTCTTCCTAAGAGGAAGAGTCGCGGGCTTTTACCGCCGGTGGGGACTTGCTGCTCTTTTAGGTGGTAAAGACACAGCCTAAAGAACAATGCTCACCCCGCCCTGAAAATCTAATCAGTACACTATAGGATTGAGGATTTTATGTCAAGGCTTGAACTCTCCATTTCAAGCAGAGCGCTATGGAATATTGTGTAGCCTTTGGCTAGCATCAAGGGCACGACGACTAGAATTCAGGTAGGGTGTGGCAGGCCATTGCCCTGTTTGGGTAGGGGGAACCGAATCGAGGCGGTAAGACCTCGAGGTAGAGAAGAGAAGAAGTCAAGGGAACCCTTCAACTGTTGTTCGATGAAATTATACAGGGTGAGAAATCCAATAGTTTCCGCTTTCCGGGGTTCGAATCCAACTGGTAAGCCTTTTCCAGAATCGGCAACTTCGAGCAACGCTTCACCTGTTGGAAGAGGATGGAGTCTAACCTGGATCGTCCCCCCTTTCGCGGTGGGAAAGGCGTGTTTTACAGCATTGATCAGCAGTTCGTTCACCACGAGGCCAATCACTACCGCTGTTTGCGGGGGTACCTCCATCGCCTCTATTTCGGAGAAGAGGGTGATATGTTGCGTATCGAGGTGAAACCCTTCTTTTACCAGTGCCAGGATCTGTTCAAGGTACGGTTTCAAGTTCACCGATCCCACCTGCTCCGTTGTGGAGCATAACATTTGATGTACCGTAGCGATGGAAGCGATCCTATTCTGTAATTCCACCACAAGGGTCCGGATCTTTGGATCCTCTGAATTACCCAAGTAGAGGGAAAGGAGGGAACTGACCAACTGCAGGTTGTTCTTGGTTCGGTGAACTAATTCCCGCATTAACGCTTCCTTTTCACTGAGAGAGGCAGTCAACGCTTCGATGTACCGAATCCGTTGAGATATGTCTCGTACGCTGGCAATTACCTTCGATTCTCCTCCAAAGGTAACCGCCCTAAAAGTGACTTCTACCGGAATAGAATAACCCTTTCGATGCCGAGCTTCCCAATCGATCCGTTGTGGACCTTCCGCGATGGCTTTTCGAATCACCTCAAGGGCTTTTTCCTCCGAGTAGGGTAGGGTCTCTTGGCAAAAAACCTTCAATGGAAGAGGGAGGAACTTTGAAAGGGGAAAGGCAATCAGACGTTCCAAACTTCTGTTACAGTTCAGTACCGTGCCATCTATATCGAAGAGAAGTATCCCTTCCCCAATGGAGTTAAATAGGGAGGAAACGTACTCTTGCTCTTTCTGCAGTTCCAGGGTTCGCCGTTTAACGGCCCGACGAAGGGTAAGGATCCAGAAAAAGAGAAAAAGAATCAGCAGGAATATCCCCGCGAGGATCTTCCATAGGAGATCTAAATCGATGGGAGGGTGTAGAAGCTTCCCGAACCATTTTTCTTCAAGGTTTTGGTATACGGAGGGAGGTATTTTCTTAAAACCATTTTCGACATAGGTAAGGAGAGCCATATCCCCTTTACGAACCGCGCGATGAAAAGCTCCCGTGTATAATGGGAGAGTGATTCGGAACTCTTCTAGTAGATTATACTTGTGAAGGAAGTAGAGAGCGGGTGGTTTGTCGATGGAAAAGACTCGAATAGTTCCCAATTTTGCCGCCATGGCAATGGATTCGTAGTTCAGGAATTCCTTCAAGTTGTATATCCCCTGTTCCTGTAGGATCCCAATTACCGCATCCCCCTTCTTTACGCCCACCACGAATCCTTGCAGGTCCTTTGCCGATGCGATTCCCGAGATGTCCCGATGAAAGAAGATGGGGACTTCTATACTCTTATAGGGAGAGGAAAAATCGAGGTATCGTTCTCGCTCGGGAGTCTTAAAGATCGTGTCGATCACATCGAACCTTCCTTCCTGCATTTGATGTAAAGCTTCACCCCAATCCATACCGATTAGGGTAACCTTAGTCCCCGATACTGTAGACCACTGAGTCCAAAGGTCGACTAATAGACCCTGAAGACGTCCTTCGGGGTTACGAAAGGAAAAGGGAGGGTAGTTGTCGTCGATTCCTACAGTGATTTCCGTTTGAGGGTTGAAGGGAGGAACCTCTTGTGCCACAACTTGTTCCGTTAGGAATGCGCATACGAGGAAAAGTAGGTTAAAACATGCCTTTATGTTCGTACTTCTGAACATCCTTTACTATTTTAGAAGGTGATTTTAAAAATTGCAAGAAAATTGGATATTTTGCATATAATTTTCTTTGCCGTATAAGCCCATAGAAACTTCGCTAAAGGGAAAGAGTATGGTATGCTATGGTTCATGCGCGCGGTAGATGTTATTCGAAAGAAACGGGATGGGGGAGAGCTAAATGCGGAAGAACTCCGGTTTCTCATCCAAGGCTGTTTGGATGGTTCGGTACCCGAATACCAAATCGCAGCATGGCTCATGGCCGTCTACTTTCGGGGAATGAGTGATCAAGAAACGGGTGAACTAACCCGACAGATGATCGAGAGTGGAGAGCGAATAGACCTATCAGGCATACCGGGGCCTTTTGTGGACAAACATTCAACCGGAGGAGTGGGGGATAAAGTCTCGTTGATTTTGGCTCCGCTTGTCGCCTGTTTTGGGATTAAAGTTCCCATGATGAGTGGTCGCTCGCTGGGGCACACAGGGGGAACTCTGGACAAACTGGAAGCTATTCCGGGATACAGGATCGCACGGGATCCTAGGGAGTTTCGCCGCATCCTTATGGAAACGGGGTATGCCATGGCCGGGCAGAGTGATCGGATCGTCCCTGCCGATCGGGTATTGTATGCGCTACGGGATGTCACAGCCACCGTGGAATCCATTCCCCTCATAACGGCTAGTATTCTCTCCAAGAAGTTTGCCGAAGGAGCGGAGAGCCTCGTGTTTGACGTGAAGTGTGGAGATGGCGCTTTCATGAAGACGCTATCTGACGCTGAGGAACTTGCAGAATCCTTAGCTCGAACAGGGAGGAAACTGGGACGTAAAATCGTAGCGGTCATTACCGACATGAACGAACCGTTAGGAAGGATGGTAGGTAACTTCCTAGAAGCTGAAGAATCGGCCCTGTGTCTACGGGGAGAAACGAGGGGCAGGGAAGATTTGATGGAAGTTACGTTGAGACTGTCCGCTTGGATGCTGGTAGCGGGAGGAAAAGCGAAGACTCCAGAGGAAGGGATCGAGCGTTGTCTGAAGATGCTGGAAGGAAGAGAACCATACCAGAGGTTCCTGGCGAATATCGAAGCGCAAGGTGGGGATGCGAAAGCCTTTGAACGAGGAATCGGCACCCTTCGCGCTCCCATTCGTAGGACCTTGAAAGCCTCCCAGGATGGCCTTATCCAGCGGATCGAAGCATACAAAACAGGTCTATCCACCGTAGTGTTGGGGGCGGGACGGAACAAGACGACGGATTCGGTGTATCCCTACGTGGGAATCCTTTTCTTCAGGAAACGGGGGGAACCAGTACAGGCGGGAGAACCCATCCTGGAATTGTACGCAGAGACGGATCAGGCTGCCGATGAGGCTCTTTCCATCCTCCGGGAAGCCGTGCATATTGCGTGTAAATCGGAGGAAACTGGACCTGCTTTTCGCAAATCTCTCGTTCTAAAGGAGATCGTCGCTCTATGAAATGGGAAAAAGCTCCGTTGGATGTGGAGAAAGCGAAAGAGCTGTCGGAACGATTTGGGGTGAGTCTTTTAGTAGCTTCCATTTTGGTTCGACGGGGGATCGTAGAACCCAAGGAGCTTTTGTTCTTCTGCGAAGAAGACATCCGGTACCTCCATAATCCCTTTCATTTCGTTGAGATGGAGGATGTGGTTGACCGGATCCTCTCCGCAAAGGAGGAACAAGAAAAAGTACTCGTGTTTGGGGATAGGGATGTAGATGGTATTACCGCTACTGCCCTGCTGGTAAAGTCCTTAAACCAGATGGGAATCCCTGTTACGTGGAAACTTCCCATGGGAGATGAGCCCTATGGGTTGACGAAAGAAGTGGTGGAAGAGTTTGCCAAAGAAGGGGGAAGTTTAATCATCACGGTAGACTGCGGAATTTCTAACTATCGGGAGGTAGAGTATGCAACCCAGTTGGGTGTGGATACCATCATTCTTGACCATCATACCCCCCAAGAGATGATTCCCCCCGCCTTGGCTATCGTGAATCCAAAGATGGAGGATGCTGGCTATCCCTTCCGAGACCTCGCAGGATGTGGAGTGGTGGCTAAGGTTATCTGGGCATTGGCCTTTGGTGAAACAGAATTGTACAAGGAAGCCTTCACCCTTCTCAATCTGCGTCCAGGTAATGATTCCTTCATCCTGGAAGCGGCCATTCTCAAGAACATGCTGGTAGAGGATCGGATCACCGAAGTACTCGTTCCTGGAATGGTGCAGATCGATCAGACGAGACTTTTAAAGTTCTTCGGGAAGCGAATCCTTGTGTACGATGCAAAATCCCAGGAACGGATGCTCCGTAGGATCTTTGGGCAGGATGCGGAGATCTACCTGGAAGATTTAGCGCCCGATCTGACTACTCACTTTCCCGGTATACAGGGAAAGAGTCTTCTTCGACTACGGGAGCTATCCCGAGGGGGAAGGTATCGACAGGAACCGTTCACGGAACTGGATGTGTTGATCAACCTGTTTTCTTCCTGGGTATTAAAGAAGTTCCCCAGCCTTTCCTCCCAGTATCGGAGCATCCTGGATCTTGTGGCGATTGGCACGCTAACGGATATGATGCCTATCCGGAACGAGAATCGTCTTCTTGTGAAGACGGGATTGAAATTGCTGAATGAGGGAGCCCGAGAGGGGATACGGGAACTGTTGCGACAACAGAACCTTGCCGGGAAACCCTTGTCCAGTAAAGATATTGCCTGGCAACTGGGTCCTGCCCTCAATGCCACAGGCAGGATGGGGGAACCGGACAAGGCTGCCCGGTTACTTTTAAGCGAAGTAGCGGAAGAACGGGAGGCTCTAGCAGCGGGGGTGATGGAACTGAACAAGCAGCGGAGAAAGATTGGGGATGATCTCTG
>OGCI01000681.1_pt1 | contig 34921 bp, 33 predicted proteins | sample 1570021 | NCBI WGS metagenome assembly OGCI01 (sample SAMN06264664, study PRJEB24512) | hot springs metagenome | isolation source: Hot spring water | place: South Africa: Tshipise | collected 2015-06-21 | reverse complement strand
GTCTTGCCATGATCCACGTGCCCTATCGTCCCCACGTTCACATGCGGCTTGTCCCGAACAAATTTCTCCTTCGCCATAGATAAAGTACCCTCCTATGAGTTCATTAAGTGTGCAAAACTCTATTATTATATTCCCGAAACCCCATATCGGCAAATCTGACACATCTCATGATCTTCTAGCGAGGCAATCCACCCGGCAATACTTGCTGCATAAATGTCTCGGGAACCTGATCATAGTGACTAAACTCCATCGTAAAGGTGCCTCGGCCCTGGGTCATCGAGCGCAAGTCAGTAGCATAACCGAACATCTCCGCCAGCGGCACGAGTGCTCGGATCGCTTGCATTCCCGGGCCACGCGACTCCATTGTCTCAATCGCCCCACGGCGTGATGCCATATCTCCAACCACGTCACCGGTAAACTGCTCTGGAACAACTACCTCGACCTTCATCACCGGTTCAAGCAACACAGGTCCAGCTTCCTGCACAGCTTCCTTCAGCGCCATCGAACCAGCGACCTTGAAGGCCATTTCAGACGAATCCACCTCGTGATACGAGCCACCCACCACGGTAGCCTTTAGATCGATCAACGGATAACCTGCTAATACCCCACTTTCCAGAGCGCTACGTACTCCCTGCTCCACAGCAGGAATAAACTCCTTAGGAATGCTACCCCCCACTGTCTTATCCTCAAACTGAAAGCCACCCCCTTTTGGCAATGGCTCTACCAGTAGTTCCACATCCCCATATTGCCCGCGCCCGCCTGTCTGGCGTATGAACCGCCCGCGCCCGCGCGCTGGCCGCGTAATGGTTTCCCGATAGGCAACTTGGGGACGTCCCACCTTGGCCATCACCCGAAATTCGCGCATCATCCGCGTGACAAGCACCTCGAGGTGCAGCTCCCCCATGCCCGAGATGAGTGTCTGTCCGGTGTTCTCGTCTATCTTCACGCGGAAGGTAGGGTCTTCCTCGGCCAGCTTCTTGAGCGCATCAATCATTTTCTCCTGATCTGCCTTTGTCTTGGGCTCAATAGCAACCGAAATGACTGGCTCCGGAAACTTGATGTCCTCCAAGATGACCTGTCGGCTCGGATCACACAGAGTATCACCAGTGAAAGTACCCTTAAGGCCTAGGATGGCCCCGATATCACCTGCCGAGAGCGCTTCAATCTCCTGGCGCTGATTGGCATGCATCTGGAGAAGCCGGCCAACACGCTCTCTTACACCCCGGGTGGCGTTATATGTATTTGCTCCGCTGTGTACCGTGCCCGAGTAGACACGAATATATGCCAACCGCCCCACATAAGGGTCTGTCACGATCTTGAACGCCAACGCAGCGAAGGGCGCCTTGGGATCCGGAGGGCATTCGATAGGCTTGCCCGACTTCGGATCAGTCCCCACGATGGATGGCACATCCAACGGTGAGGGTAGGTAGTCTACCACGGCATCCAGCAATGGCTGTATACCTTTGTTGCGCAACGCTGAGCCACACAAAACTGGAACCAGCTTCCCACGCAGGGTAGCCACTCGCAGGGCAGCACGCAGCTCTTCAGGGGAGACCTCCTCCTCCATGAGGAACCTCTCCGTGAGGGTCTCACTCGCTTCCGTCTCGGCTACCTGCTCTATCAATTTGTGGCGCAGATGGACAGCCTCGTCGCGCAATTGTCCCGGGATTTCATCCGAGATCATCATTTCCGTACCTAGCTCGTCCCGGTACGTAATTGCTTTCATCGCCACCAGGTCGACAACTCCACTGAACGAGCTTTCTACACCGATAGGCAGCTGGATCAACGCAGGATGCGCATGCAATCGGTCTATGATCATCTCTACAGTGCGGGGCAGGTCAGCACCCACGCGGTCCATTTTGTTAATGAAGCAAATGCGCGGCACATGGAAACGATCGGCCTGCCGCCACACCGTCTCTGATTGTGGTTCGACTCCACTCACTGCATCGAAGATCACTACACCTCCATCCAACACACGCAGTGAGCGCTGCACTTCCGCTGTAAAATCAATATGTCCTGGTGTATCAATCAGGTTGATCTGATAACCACGCCAAAAGCAGGTCGTGGCAGCTGCTGTGATCGTGATACCTCGCTCGCGTTCTTGTTCCATCCAGTCCATGGTGGCAGTGCCCTCGTGGACTTCTCCCATGCGATGGATCTTCTGGGTATAGAAAAGGATACGCTCCGATGCTGTAGTCTTCCCAGCATCGATGTGCGCAATGATCCCTATGTTTCTTACCCTTTCGAGGGCAATCCTATCCACCATATAGCACCAGAGATGCTACTCCAGAACCTGAACAATTATTGCTGGCGATGACCACCATCGCCAGGATGTAATCTATCGTGTCCCGGAAAGGGAGCCGACTACGAGATGTTACTGCTCGCGGAGCAAACTACCAGCGATAGTGGGCAAACGCGCGGTTGGCTTCTGCCATCCGATGAGTGTCTTCCTTCTTCTTGACTGAGGCTCCTTGGCCAGCGGCGGCGTCTATTAGCTCAGCGGCTACCTTCTCCGCCATAGACTTGCCAGGGCGCTGACGCATACTTTGTACCAACCAGCGCAGCGAGAGACTCAAGCGTCTCTCCGGACGAACTTCCATAGGAATCTGATATGTGGCACCGCCTACTCGTCGCGGACGCACCTCTATCATAGGCATCGTATTCTTGACCGCTGTCTCGAAGATCTCAAGAGGCGATTTCTTCGTCCGCTGTTCGATGATATCGAACGCATCGTAAACAATGCGCGTGGCAAGACTCTTCTTGCCGTTGCGCATTATTTTATTGCAAAAACGTGCCACTAATTCACTATTGTATCTTACATCAGGCTTGACAGGACGGCGCTCAGCACGAGTTCGTCTCGACATCCTTCACCTCTGCATCCCAACTAGCGGATAGTGCTCACTTCGGGCGCTTGGCACCATATTTGGATCGCCCGCGCTTACGATTCTCCACACCGGCCGCATCCAATGCACCGCGCACGATATGATAACGCACACCCGGCAGATCCTTCACACGTCCACCACGCACCAGGACAACCGAGTGTTCCTGGAGGTTGTGACCCTCGCCCGGTATGTATGCAGTCACCTCAATCCCGTTCGTCAAACGAACACGCGCAATCTTGCGCAGCGCCGAATTGGGCTTCTTCGGCGTCATAGTGCGCACTTGCGTGCATACACCACGCTTTTGTGGCGCTCCCTCTGGCCGCATCTGCAAGCCTCCCTTCAACGCATTGAAAGTGTAGCGCAAGGCTGGCGCTTTACTTTTGCTCCGCTTGGCAACACGCGGTCTGCGCACGAGCTGATTAATGGTAGGCAAAGCTCCCTCCTTCTAAAAATGCACGAATGACCAATCCACACTGGCTTCAATGTGGATCTAAAGCATGAAGTTCAATACTATCACACTTACGATAGGTCGTCAAATCCAGCCCAAGGTTTGAAAAAACCGATCGGTTTTTTTCTATGTATCCAGCCAGCTGGATGACTCACCTGCGCCGACGCACTTGCATAAATACCCCAGGCCTTGGCTCAAGAGTAGCCCCCATATGCGGATGAACAGCTGCGTTGACTAGGGTGAATTCATGCGTCTGCAAAAGGCGGGCCAGCACCGTCCGTGCTTCCAACTGACCAAAAGCTGCACCCATGCAATTACGCTTGCCCCCACCAAACGCCAGCCACGCAAAAGCTGGTTGTTGTGCCCCTTGCGCGTGGCGCTCCGGGATGAAAGCATCTGGATCAGGCCACAAAGCCGGATCACGTTGGGTCAGGTATATGGAGTAGATCACCCGCTCACCCGCTGGGATGCGATAGCCATCAAACTCCAACTCTTCGCCAGCCACCCGCGAGCCTAAATGGATCGGAGGATATAGTCGTAATGCCTCCCGGATGACAAACCCCAGATAGCGCAACCGTGAGAGCTGATCCACATCCGGCAGGTGATTACCAATCTGGTTATCTACCTCTTCCCGAGCACGTTGCATAGCGTCCGGATGTGTGCCCAGCAGATACCAGCTCCAGGCTAACAAGGCTGTATTGGTGTCGTGCCCAGCAATCAGGATCGTGAGCAATTGATCGCGAATCAAGTCATCATCAATGCCAGACATGATGAGATGTCCGAGCAGATCATCCCCAGGGGCTTTTCCTGCCAGAATCGCTGCGCGCCTGACATGGATAAGATCATAGAGATAGCGGTCAACGCGCTGCCGTGCACTACTCGCGCCAGGCACAGGCGCCCCACGCCATATCATCCACAGACCTGGCGAGATGTAACGAATCAGTGTCAAAATTGAAAACCAGAGTTCCTTCATTGGCTCTGTGAAATCCACATTATAGAGGGCCTCGAGCAAATTGAGCAGGGTGATCTTGCGCATTTCAACCAACATATCAACCACAGCACCATCTTGCCAGCCAGCACTTATCTGGTCGGTTCGGCGAATCAGAGTTGCAACGTAACCGGGCAACCTCTTGGGATGCAACGGCGGCGCCATAACGTTGCGCAAGGTATCGTGCTTGTTGCCATCCTCAACTAGGACTCCGTGCCGGAGAAGTTCAGTCACCGGATCATATTCATTGCGCCAGCGAAAGTGTTCATACGCATCAACCAGAATAAAGCGCGCCGCCTGTGGGCCAACCATAATGATGGGAGCAAAGTGGCCAAGCCGTATGCGAAAAACGTTTCCCGTCTCAGCTTGAAACACACGCAAAGCCGCTAATGGGTGTCGTTCACGCAGCAACGCTTGGAGCGCACGCAACCCTGTCTGCGAACTTGGCATCGGCACCGACTTGGCCATTAGATTGTCCTCCCATTGAAAATGTTTCTACGCAGGTCCATCTTCTATGAGCATGCGGCTGGCTAATCGCCCCGAGAGGATCGCCAACGGCACACCACCACCCGGATGGACACTACCCCCAGCGAGATAAAGCCCTCGCACCTCGGCGACACGATTGTGCGGACGACGGAAAGCAGCCCACGGCGAATTGGAAGCGGCACCATACAGCGCCCCACGCCAGGCGCCCGTCGTGCGTGCAATTTCGACTGGCGTTACAATATAGCGTACCGCAATCCGAGAGCGCACATCCAGTCCATACATCGCCAAACGTTCCAGGATACGATTAGCATAACGTTCCGCTTCTACCTCCCAGTTCCATGTGCCTCCCAAAGATGGTGCATTGACCAATACGAACCAATTTTCCGCATCAGACGGCGCGTCTTGAGGAGTGCTCCGACTTGTGATAGCTACATATATGGTTGGCTCTGTTGGTGGTACCCCCTCTCTGAAGATCTCGCGAAACTCGCGCTGATAGTCGGAGGAGAAAAAGATGTTATGATGTAGCAGTTGGGGATGATATCCGCGAACCCCTAGCAACATAATAAAACCGGAACACGAAGGCTCATAAGATTGTAACTGGCGCGCACGATCACGAGCTCTGGCATCATGCCCGGACAACCAAGCGTCATGGACCACATTAACATCCACATTGGCCACCACGCTACGCGTTCGTTCTACCGTGCCATCAGCGCACACCACTCCACGTATCACACCATCCACGATCTCCAACTGTCTCACCGCTCGCCCACATTCAATCTGTACGCCTAATTCTTGAGCCAGACGCAGCAGCGCTTCCATAATACGATAGATGCCGCCTACTGGATACCACACACCCTCGTTAAGCTCGACGTGCGCAATCACATTAAGTGTCGCTGGTGCGCGAAATGGGTCGGAGCCGACATATGTGGCAAAACGGCACAAGAGCTGGTGTAAATAGGGAGAAAGCCCGAAGCCACGAATAGCATAACTCATCGTGCGCCATCCATCCAGATACCGAATATCTCCCAATGGCTGTTTGAACAGATTACCCAGCCGAGGAGGTTCTCCGTAGATAAAAGTTGGCGCGACGACCCGGTACAAACGCGCAGCATAAGCTAAGAATTTCAAATATCCTTCGAGATCTCGCTTGGCCAAACGCTCCAGCTGTGGCGATAAGTGGGACAAATCTCCGCTTATGTCTAGCCTGGTCCCATCCGGATAGAAATAGCGTGTATAAGGCACAACAGGCTGCAGAGATAAATAGTCCTCCATACGGCGTCCCGCCGCCGCAAACAGATCCTCCAGTACGCCGCGCATCGTAATCACCGAGGGTCCGCAATCCCATCGGTATCCATTGTGAAACCTCTGGGTCAGCTTGCCTCCTGGCAAGTCATTTTGTTCCAACACCAGTACGCGCAGACCTGCTGCAGCCAAACGAATAGCTGCGCTTAAACCTCCCACTCCTGCACCCACCACGATGACATCCCAGATGGAGTTCATCTTCCCTCCGTATTACGTACCAGCGTACGACCTTTCCAGCGTGGCCCACCATACCGGTAATGCCAAGCGAGTGCCCTCGCGGCGATAACCGTCATAAGAACATTCGATATCGGCAATAGCAGAGCGTCGCGCAGCCGTTGATGGGTGACAGCAGCGCTCAATGCACGAACACCACCACCCATAGCCACCATTGCCATGGGTATCCACGGCCAATGCTCACTCGAGGGCAACAACGAGCCGATAGGCAGCCACAACCAAGGGACAACGAACAACCACCAGTGAAAAACTGCTGACAACAACAAGAAGAAAGGCTTGCCCCCGTGTCCCGCAAGGATATTCTTAGCAAAACCGTCCCGCACCTCGGCCCAAGAGCGATACATGCGGGCATGGATAAGACGATTGCCTTCCGCCATTAGCAAGCGCAGTCCATAACGCTTGATGTTCCAGGCGAGTCCCATATCCTCTATAATGCTCTGGCGCACTTGCGCATGCCCGCCGATTCGCTTATAGGCTGATTGCCGAAAGACCAAGCACTGTCCATTCGCCGCAGCAAAGACAGGCCAAGGGACATAGCGTACCGCCAGTTCTGGCAAATAGTTGATGATAGTAAACATCATCATTGGCACCACTAGTCGCTCCGACCATGTGACTGTGTCCTGAGTAGGCCAGACGGTCAACAAATCAACCTGGGTTCGCTCCATAAGATGCAATAAGGCAACAAGTGCTGACGGCTCCCAGCATACGTCGGCATCCGTGAAAATCATGATCTCGCCCTTGGCATGCTTCGCGAGTTGGTGACAAGCCCAGTTCTTGCCAACCCAACCCTCTGGTAAAGGCTCCCCATTAAGCACCGACAGGCGTGAATCACGTTCCGCAATCGTCTGAGCACGCTGAAGAGTATCATCAGCGGAAGCATCATCCAACACCAAGACCTCAAAGTTGGGATAGTCCATTCGCAGCAGACGTTCCAGGGTTTCTTCGATATACTCTGCTTCGTTACGGGCGGGCACTAGAATCGAAACACTTGGGAACTGGCGCAGAGGGGCCGGTCGCAGACGCGTGAACGTGAGAGCATTGACAATGCTGATGAGTGTGATCAGGATCAGAACGCTGAGTCCAACTAGCCAGATCATTCTACCCAGAAGATTTTTCGGCGTATCCAGTCACGTAACCGAGGCGGATTACGCAGCTCTGCACGATGCCGCCAGCCAATCAAAGCCAGATTGAGCATCCAGACTATCAACAGCTCCGGAGCAGAACCGGCATATTGCATTGCCACAAAGCACCCTAGCCCGAGCATAGATGTCAATGTTGTCCAACCACCCGATGTGAAGACCGCAAAGAACGCGGTAAACAGCACTGCAAGGATGATAGGCGCCGCACCAAGGGTGAGGCCACTCCAGACACCAAACGTCGTAGCGACGGCTTTGCCACCTTTTCCGCGCAACCAGGGTGAGAAAGCATGCCCCAACAACGGAGCAAACGCAACCGGCACGATGCGCCAATCCTGGATGTTGAGCAAAAGGTAAGGGATCCCTACCGGCAATGCCCCTTTCAGGTAATCCAGCAACAGGGCTAAAGCAAACCAGCGCCAATTAGAGGCACGCAGCACGTTGGTAGCTCCAGGATTGTGATCGCCATAGGCACGAATGTCACGCCTGGTAGCCAACCATCCCACCAACAAAGAGAAAGGTACGGAACCCCAGGCAAAGGCGATCAAAGTCCAGAGGAGGGTTTCCACAAGGACTTCTCCCTCTTCCACGCAACAAGCACAAAGCCTCCCATTATAATCAGGCCATACAGCGCAGCGGCTGGCTGTTCCCAAAAGATTCCCAATCCAATGGCCTGCAAGATGCAAGTAAGGGTATATATAGACAATAGAGAAACTCGCGGTATGTAGTTCGGCCGGACCACAGCTGTCAGCAAGGTAGCTGCTAACCACCACCCCAGAAAGTTAAGCAGTGGAATGCCTAAATACTCCCCGGGCGTTAACCACTGCCATAATCCGCGTGCAACCATTTGCGGATCGAGAAAAGTATCCCATGCTGTGAAAGCAGCCCCAGAAAATGCCGCCAAGATCAGCGGATGACGCTGCCACCATAGCGTTTTGTCACCGCACGTCAGCAAAATCGCCTCTGCTACTGCCCAAGCAGGTGGCAACATCATTAACCAAGCAAATGGAATGAGCACTGGCACATCACCCAGCTGTGGCTGCAACATATCACTATACTCATAACGTCCGAAGGGCAACCCTGTGTGCACACCGACCACCTCGATCGCCCATGCCCCTATCATGATTGTCCCGCTGGTGCTCACCAACCGCTGCCACGACCAAGTACGGGCAAGCATAGATAAGACGACAACCACCTGTGTGAAAACCCCTAGTGATGTCAACCAAGGAAATATATGCTCGTCTGTGCTCCATAGGACAATTGGTGTGGCGATGAGTGATAGTAGCCAAGCCGTTACAGCGATGCGCTCACGAAGAGGGACCCTACTCACAATTCCTATTGCGAAACGGAACCATCGCACGCAGACAGGGATTAGACACTTCATCCGAATGAAAGGAAGCGTTGCCATCTCATCCATACCTGCTGACGAAGTGCCCGCGCCCGAACATAACTAACCTCGGACACCATTAGTACCACACCACAAGTGATGATCAAATTGGTAATTAGAAAGAAAAGCATTTCCTCCAGAGGTAGACCGGCTAACGCCAGTCCAGTGGTCTGATCAGGATCTAATTGCCAGACGCCATTGCTTATCGCCACCCAGTCCAACAACCACAGATACACGGTAGGAGGTAACATCGCCCATGCGACCAACCGTCGCTTGGTCCACAAGATATCACCACCGAATCCGAGCTGAATCAGCACAGGAATCAGCCCCCATGCAAGGATCAAGGCGAGATACGTCCCCGGTTTCCATCCAATGATCCACAGTACTATAGCAACCAACCAAACCCCAAAGGCGAAAATCGTCAGCCGAAGACGAAGCGACAAGGACGACACAATAAGGCTTTCAGAAGATTTCAAATAGCTTCGCACTCTGAGTGTCCAAAGACCCACCAGAAGGGTTTGCAGTACAAAAAAGCAGTACTCCTCAATGGGCACATAGCCCAAGAAGACACCACTCACACGTTGGGGATCATAAAACCATACCCCATTCGCCAAGAGATAATTATCCCATGGCGTGGTATATACTAGGGCCATTATCACATGCAAGAGCACCACGATATAAGCGCGCCGATCGATCGAAACAGGGCGGCCCATTAACAGACGTTGGTAAAGGTCACGCGCCACGTATGCCAGCAACCATACCAAAGGTAATGTCAGGAAAAGGGCGAGCACCCCAAAGTAGGTCGTGTAGATCGCTCCAGGCGCAGGACAGAAAGACGGACTGACTGCGCACAAATCTAGAATCATATGCGGCGTGCCGGAGTCAGTACTTGCCAACCCGCTTTCACCATTAGGAGCAATTTGTGCACTGTCGATGTCCCGACACGACGATGAAACACGTCATACCCGTTGCGGCGGATTGCAGGCAAAATGGCACGGTAAACCTCGAGGCCAGTCATCACTCCCCAGCGACCACTGGCCAGCATTGTTATACCCGAGCGTGCTCGCTCATAGTAGTTTTCGGTGCGCTCAAATTCAAACTCAAGCAAATCCCGCCACGAGCGATTTATGCGCCTTTCCGCCAAATCGATGGGTGTGTAGCCAAATCGTTCCATATCCTCTAACGGGATGTAAATGCGCCCCAGATCATTCCAGTCCTGCCAGATATCGCGCCAAAAATTGCTTAGTTGCATAGCAACCGCCAAGCTATCGGCCGCCGGCAAAGCGTCGTTAACGTGATAGGGTGGACGTACGCCCAAGATATAAGTCATTGCGCGTCCAACCGGGATAGCGCTCCCTTCCATATAGTGCCACAGGTCAGCAAAGCTAGGAAAACGGTGAATAGTCAAGTCTTCTTTCATCGCACGAAAATAGGCAGCCATAGTTTCAGGAGGAATACCGAAGGTGAACGCTGTATCGAGAAAAGCACGCATCACCGGATCAGGACTATCTCCCACTTCAAATGCATGCCAGTACGTGCGTTCCCAGTCCTCGATAGCCGCATAAGGCGACGGAAAGCTGGTGTGCGATACATCGACGCGATCATCCCCGACGCGCATCAACGCGTACAGTGCTTCTACGTGTGGGCGCTTTGCACGTGGTAGAAAGCGACTGGCAAAAGAGTAGTTCTTGCTGGCCCCCTGCATAATACGCCGACATAATGCGTAGTCCTGGGCCGAGGCAATGCGCTCACGAGATGCGGGTAAAGGTAGCACCAGTACATGGTCTTTCAAGGCCATTCGCGAAGGATCCTTTCTGCGACCAAACCTGCAGAGATAATCACCATAGGTATACCAATACCGGGATAAGTTCCCTGGCCGACAAAATACAACCCTGCGACTTCGTAGGATTTGTTGTGTGGTCGGAAATAGGCTGATTGAAAGAAATCGTGCGCCAAAGAACCGAAGGCAGTACCGTGGACTGCATTGACATCACGCAGCCAATCTGTTGGCCGATAATCACGTTCCCATACAATATGCTGCCGAATATCTGGATCAAGGATACGCTCGAGGATATCCAATAATCGATTACGCACCACGGACGCAGCAGAGGACCAATCTATCCGGTTTCCTTGCAAGTTAGGCATTGGAGCCAACAGGTAGAGCAGACTATGACCTGGCGGCGCTGCAGTAATGTCCGTCGCGGTCGGATGATTGAGATGAAATGAGGGTTCTTCCGGCAAGGTATGTGTGTGAAAGATTGCCTCTAGATTGGCACGATAATCACCAGCAAAGTAGATAGACTGATGAGGTAGCTCAGCATAAGTTTTCTTCACACCTAGAAACAAAATATAGCCCGAGCAGGCGTAGCGCATACGCTCCAGACGCCGCTCACTGTAGGCTCCTCGCCAAGCAGGCGCAATCAGGTGGCGATAGGTATAAGGTAAGTCAGCGTTGGAGATCACAATATCAGCCGACACCCGCTCACCCGACGTGAGACGTACACCCGTAACATGTCCCCGGGCGATCTCGATCTCGGCCACCGGCGCATTAGCACGCAGTATGACCCCCTTGTCCTCTGCCAGCTGCACCAAGTCTTCAACAAGGCGATACATCCCACCCTGCGGGTACCACATCCCCAATGCCAGGTCCGCATAGGTGATCAAGCTGTACATAGCAGGCGATTCGAGGGGCGACAGCCCCAGAAACATAGAGTGAAAAGAGAAAGCCTTACTCAGCTTGTCATTGTTCTCGAAAAAACGGCCAACCTGCGCATAGAGATTCTGATATGCACGGGTACGCAGCAATCTCCCGATCGACTTTGGATTGATCAAATCCGTGAGATACCGATAGTTGCGTGTAACAAACTCCATCGCCAGTTCGTACTTGGTCGCTGCATCACCCAAAAAGCGGAACACACGTGGTGCAGCACCTGGCACCAACATCTCCGCCGCGTTTGCCAGCTCGGCCATGCTGTTGTGTAGATCTAGCTGACTGCCATCGTGGAAATAGAGGCGATAGTTAGGCTCCAATCGCACGAGCTCCAAACGCCTGTGCAAGTCTTCGCCAACGGAGCGATAGAACTCCTCCAATACCCCTTTCATCACCAAGATGGTAGGGCCAGTATCGGCACGGAATCCATCCTCCACGATAAGATTGCAGCGCCCCCCGAAGCGTGTTTGTTTCTCCAAGACTGTCACCTCAAAGCCAGCGTGCCGCAGGCGCAACGATGCAGCCAGGCCTCCCAGTCCTGCACCGATGATGACAACTTTTGCCATTGTCCTATCCATTTCAAGAATATCCAGATAAATATTATCATATTGTCCATCAATTGTCAAGAGTATACTGGATTCCCTAACGCTCGTTCAGGATAGTTGTAGTGCAGAACTCATTGGAGCACTTGACTTTTGCTTCCGCCCGTTCTATGCTAAAAATCTGCCGGTATAGATAGATAGAGGTGAACTAAGAGTGAGAGAACTGGGCGACCTGCTGCGCCGTTCGCGCGAGCAGCTAGGACTTACCCTAGACGACATCCAGGCCATGACGTGTATCCAGCGCCGCTACCTGGAAGCCCTGGAACTGGAACAGTTCGAGGAGCTACCCGATCACGTAGTCGGGCGTGGTTTCCTGCGCAGCTATGCCTCAGTGCTCAAGCTCGACCCAACGGTCCTGGTGGATATGTTTGATGGCCTCACACGACCACTGGATGTCCCGGACGATGGAGCAGTGTTGTCGGAAAAGGGTGTTCAGTACAAGGACATCCCTATAGGTGCTTCCACTCGTACACCAAGTGATGTCGCTGTTGGGATTCTGATTGCCCTGGTCGTGGTCGGTGGCCTGCTGGGTGCCTTCTACGTTTTTCAGGGGCAATGGTTACCTCTCCTGGAAGCAGCACGAAACTCGGTACTGCCCACTGAGGATGCTGCGCTCCTTCTACCCACGCCCACCCCGCTGCCCACTTATACACCTACTCCCACCAGCACCCCTACGCCGATTTACTACACTGGTGTCACCGTGGAGCTGCGAATCACTGAAGAGTCTTGGGTGCAAGTGTTTGTAGACGGCGTCAAGGAGTTTGAGGGTATCTTGCGACCGGGTGATGAAAAACATTGGAATGGTCAAAAGCAAGTAGCAGTGCGTGTAGGCAATGCTGGCGGCGTAGAAGCGATTGTCAACGGACAATCCATGGGACGCATGGGACAGCGAGGGCAGGTGGTGGATCAAGTGTGGGAAAAAGTAGACGAAGGTTCTCCCCTGCTCCTCACCCCCACCCCAACCTTGTCTGCTCCATTATAACACAACAACACGACAGTGCCACCTATACCCCCGACAAAAGATCTGGGCTCCCCATACAAATATCAAATAAACTATATTAAACTTTGAAATTTATATACACTTTTTATATATATGCACATTTGTTGATATCATTGACATATGTGCAACCAAAGTGTTATACTTTACGATAGACCTCAGATGAGGTTCTCTGAAACTCCAGGATAAAACGTGTCTGTTGCAGGGAAGTTTGGTAGAGCCACCCTGAGGAGTGGAGAAAGGAGGTGATAGGCAGCACGAAATGCTTGCAAAATTGCTACGCTCCAGCAAACCACGTGTTTTTTGGCAACATCTTAATGCCTCCGCAGACCTAAAGGGAGACATCCTCAAGACAGCAAGATCATCGTTCGGCTATAAGCTGCAACTATAAGCAGAAAGGGGGTATACCTTATGTCAAAAGTAACACGTCGTGAATTTCTGGTGGCCAGTGCACTAGGTGCCGCAGGTTTGGCTTTCTCTGGTTCCGTGACCTCGGTATTCGCCAGGAACCCCTTCGCCCATGTACGACCTGATGTGCCACGTCAGAAGAAGGAGCTAAAAATCGCCTATCTGTGCCAGCAGCTCTCCGCTCAAAGCAATCAGCGTGTCAAAGCAGGTTTCGAGAACTGGCTAAAGGCATCGGGTCTTCCTTGGGATGTCACCGTAACCGATGCAAAGGGTGATCCTGGCCAGCTATCTGCCACAATTGAAGATGCTGTGTCTCGAGGTGTTGACGCTATTATTGTCACCTTCGGGACGCTGACAGCTGCTCAAGGGGCTCTACAGGCAGTTGCCAAGGCAGGCATTCCTATGCTATCTGTAGACTCGGGTTACTACCCGCCTGCTATCTGCGACATCGCTTCCAACAACTATGTGATGGGCTCTCATATGACCTCCTACCTGGTACAGCGCCTGCTGGGCGAGGGTAAGACCGAGGCCAACATTTGCACGATCACGGCCAATTTCCATCATGGAACGCGCAAACGGGGCAAGGTGCGTGATGCAGTGCTCTCGGAGAACGAGAACATCAAGGTGTTGGCCGACCAAGTTATCCAGTACGAAGGCTTCTTCGAAACCACTCTCAACACAGTGAACGACTGGATCAACCGCTACGGCGAAGATATCGATGCCATTTGGTGTCCATGGGATGAACCTGCGCAGGCTGCTTCCCAGGCGCTTGTGAGCCAAGGTATGACCGTCAAGGATGCGTTTGTTGTCGGTGCGGACGGACATCCCCCTGCAGTAGAGGAAATGCGCAATCCAGACTACCCGATGGTCGCCACGCCAGCACAGGCATTTGAGCTATGGGGTGCTTTGGCCGGTTCCTTCGTGGACGAGATCGTGGGCAAAGGGCGACCTGCCAAGGAGGTGGTCCCTGTGCCTCAAGTGGACTTCCCCGCGCCGTTCATCGTCAAGGGCGTTAACATGCCACCTGAGGGCAAGATGCCGTGGGAGACAGTGGACTTCTATCAGCTCTTCTTCGAGCAGGCGATGGTCAAGGAGTAAGCTGGCATAAGCATGTCACTTTGTAGGTAGATATGTCCAGTTACTGATTAGCGAGCGGTCGCCTGCCAACTTATAATGTTGGCGGCGACCGTTTCGTACGCTTTGGAGGCCAGCTCAGAAATGGCACTTCTAGAAGCACGTGATATTGTCAAGACTTACCCGGGTGTGCGAGCACTTGATCACGTGGATTTCACCCTCGAACGCGCCCAAATCCATGCTTTGGTGGGGATGAATGGAGCCGGCAAATCCACTTTGGTCAAGATCATCGCAGGAGCAGAAAAACCTGATCGTGGCTCTATTTTTCTCGACGGTCAGCCGCTTCATCTAAGCCACGCGCGCGACGCCTCACAACATGGCATCGTAGTCGTCCATCAGGAACGCACACTCATTCGTCATCTATCAGTCGCCGAGAACATCTTGCTCGGTATCGAGCCATCACAACTAGGTATCATTAACAATCAATTATTACGTCAGCGTGCCCGCGAGCTACTAGAAAGCCTGGGTATCAGCGATCTGGACATCGATGCTGACGTCGAAAAGCTCGGTGCAGGTCAGCAGCAGTTGGTGGACATCGCGCGCGCCCTACGCACCTCACCCAAAGCAATTGTCCTGGATGAGCCCACGGCGTCTCTATCGGCAGGGGAGACAGAACACCTGTTTGATACGTTACGTCGTTTCAAAGAACGAGACGTAGGGATTATCTTCGTCTCGCATCACTTGGATGAAGTCTTCGAGATAGCTGATCATATTACTATATTGCGCGACGGCAAGGTGGTCAGCACAGGCCCCATTGCCGCCTACAAGCCAGAAGACGTGCCGCGGTTGATTGTAGGACGCGAAATCGCTGAGACAAGTTCCGAGTATGTGGATGCCAGCGGGAAGCCAGTACTGCTAGAAGTGCGCAACCTGTCGGGCGAAGGCTTCTACGAGGTCTCACTGGAGGTCCATGCGGGAGAAGTTGTGGGTTTGGCTGGCGTCGTTGGAGCAGGCCGCACCGAATTGCTGGAAAGCCTGGTTGGTTACCGATCCGTGCGTAACGGCACAATTCTGGTTCGAGGGGAGCCCAAGCGCATTCATACGCCGCAACAGGCTATCCAATATGGGCTCATTCTGGTGCCGGAAAAACGTATGGAAAAGGGACTTCTCATGCGCCTAGATGTATTAGAGAATCTCACAGCGGCGTGCCTGCCCCAGTACTCTCCAGGTGGGATTGTGTCTGAACGCGGCCTTCAGCAAGTGGCTAACGACGTTGTGAGGCGGCTGAGCATCGTGACCCCGAGCCTACGTACGAATGTGGGCAATCTGAGCGGTGGCAACAAGCAGAAAGTGGTGTTTGGTAAATGGCTAGCTGCCAGTGAAGACGTCGGAGAAAAAATCTTCCTGCTTGACGAGCCAACGGAAGGTATTGACGTGGGCACCCGTGCTGAGATGTGGAACATTATTCGTCGCCTTGCTGCACAGGGAGCAGGTGTCGTGGTAGCCACCTCAGACCTAGAAGAGCTGATGGTGCTGGCGGATCGTATTTACATCATGCGTGCTGGCACAGTAGTCTCTTCAGGCAAACGGGCTGATTTCACTCAAGAACTTGTGCTGCAACACATGCTGGGCGCAACAGAGACAGTGATTGGATGAGATCAACGTCCAGAATGCCTGGACGTAATAGCAGGAGGAAATTGCTATGAAGATAGAGCAAGCTCCAACAACCAGCAGGCTGAAGTCACCTGCGATTGATTGGGATGATTTCATTGCCCGCTATGGAACTGTGCTCGCATTGGTGGCAGTCTTCGTGGCGTTTTGGGTTCTTGAAAGCCGCTTTGTGAGCAGCCGTAACCTGCTCAATATCCTGCGCCAGGTTTCCACACTGGCGGTAGTTGCGGGTGGTCTGACCATTTGTGTGGCTGCCGGCGAGTTCGACCTGTCCGTCGGGACAGTCGCCAGCCTGGCGGGTATTCTGGTTGCTGGTTTGATGGTGCGCCAGGAACAAAGCTTCGAGATAGCACTTATCGTTGCATTGTTGTCTGGAGCAGCTTTTGGAACGTTGTTCGGTTTCATTGTCACCGTTTTTCGCGTGCCATCCTTGATCGCTACGATCGGAGGCTCCTCCATTGCGCTAGGGGTGAACTTTGCATACGCTGGCGGTGACTCCATCTATGGACAAATGCCAGCTACTTTCAAGTTTATTGGTCAGGGATTCATTGCGGGCATTCCATTTGCTGTCATTCTTGCCTTGGCAGTGTTGCTGGTCCAGTACCTCTTCCTGAATAAGACGCGTGCCGGGCGCTATGTTATCGCAACAGGTGCCAATCCCAAAGCTGCCAAATTGAGCGGTATCAACACTGAGCGATATCGCTTCTTGGGGTTGATATGCAGCGGCTTCTTTGCCGCTCTAGCAGGTGTCATGCTAACTTCGTACTTGGGATCTGCCCAACCCCAAGGCGCCGACCCCTACACAATGGACGCGCTGGCAGCAGTGTTCCTAGGTATGACTACCATTAAACGGGGTCAGGCCAACATCCTGGGCACTCTAGTTGGTGTGCTGACGCTGGGCATTATCAACAATGGGCTCAACATGGTAGGAGCTCCTTTCTACCTGCAGAACATGGTACGTGGAGGCATCCTGATCTTCGCAGTGCTACTAGCTGTGCGACGCGAGGAGATTCGTTTCTTCTAATCGTTATCCTATACCCAGAAGATACATGTACCCTATGTACTAGGAGGGACCCCGTGGCAGATCAGTACTTCATTGGCATCGACTGTGGCACGGAGAGCGTGCGTGCAGCTATCTTTGACCCGCAAGGGAAGATGATCGCTTCAGAGGCTGTTCCTTACGCGGTATACCATGCTCATCCGGGGTGGGCAGAGCAGAACCCGAATGAGTGGTGGTCAGCCATAGTCAGCGCCGTGCGAGGTACAGTCGAGAAGTCTGGCCTGGACCCACATTCTATCGTAGGTATCAGTGGTGATTTCACCAGCTGCACAGTAGTCTTTATGGATGCACAATTTCGACCACTGCGTCCCGCAATCATCTGGATGGATGTGCGCGCCGCCGACCAGGCAAGACGCATCGCAGCCAGCGGGTACAAGGCTCTCAAGTACAACGGATACGGCAACGTATCTGCCGAGTGGATGCCCTGCAAGGCACTCTGGGTCAAGGAAAACGAGCCAGAAGTGTGGGCAAGAGCTCGCTACGTAGGTGAATATGTCGACTGGTTTATGCACCGTCTAACCGGTGAATGGGTAGGCAGCATTAACAACACAAGCATCCGCTGGTACTATGACCGTAACACGGGTGGCTTCCCTGCCGATTTCTATGAAGGGATCGGATTGGGTGATCTGCTGGCGAAGTTTCCACAGCGCATTCTTGATCTGGGAGAGGTGGTTGGCTCGCTGCGCGCCGACGTGGCAAGTGAATTGGGACTGAGAGCTGGCATCCCGGTCGCGCAGGGTGGCGCAGACGCATATATCGCTATGCTCGGGCTGAACGTGGTGGAACCCGGCAAGATGGCCTTTATCGTGGGCTCGTCCCATCTGCTATTGGGACAGTCAGCACATCAGTTCCATGGCAAAGGTATCTTTGGTGCTTACACGGATTGTCTCATACCTGGTCAGTATACAGTGGAGGGAGGTCAAATATCCACTGGTTCGGTCGTACGTTGGTTCCGTGACAACTTCGCTAGCAGCTACATGCAAAAAGCCCAAGCTCTAGGTGTCAGCGCATATGATCTGCTGACGGAAGAAGCTGCCAAAATTCCTCCGGGCTCCGATGGTCTAATTGTGCTAGACTATTGGCAGGGCAACCGCACTCCCTACGTCGACCCAGAAGCACGAGGGATGATCTGGGGGTTTACCCTGTCCCACACACCCGCCCATGTGTTCCGCGCCATTATCGAGGGCATCGCCTACGGCACAGAACATATCCTGCGCACAATGCGTGAACACGGCTACGTGGCCCAAGAGCTGGTCGCCTCAGGTGGGCCGACCAAGAACAAGCTGTGGATGCAGATACATGCTGATGTAAGCAACGTACCGATATCACTAACCGAGGCAGGTGCATCGGCGGCGGTGTTGGGAGCAGCCATTTGTGCCTCAGTCGGTTGTGGCGCTTACCCAAGCCTTGCGGCTGCTTCAAAGGCGATGGTACGTGTGACGGAGCGCATTTCGCCCAACCCGGCTACCCATCAGGCTTACCGATTCTTCGTGGATAAGTACATTAATACCTATCCTCAGATGCGCGACCTGATGCACGAAATGACTCGGTACATCGCACAACGTGCTCAATAGGGAAGAGGATACTAATATTATGGAAGATAGAGAAACGTTAACCAACTTATACTACACAATGCTGCTGATCCGGCGTACTGAGGAAAAGATCCTTGAGCTGCTATTGCAGGGGAAACTGGCCAGTAGCATGTGCCACGTCAGCATCGGCCAGGAGGCAGTTGCCACTGGGGTGTGTTCAGCCATGCAACCTCAAGATTACCTCACCAGCACTCACCGCGGGCATGGGCATATCATTGCGCGCGGCGGAGACCTGCGCCGCATCATCGCTGAGCTGCTGGGCCGCGCCACAGGTTATTGCAAAGGACGTGGTGGTTCGATGCACTTGGTAGACATCAATCTGGGTCACCTCGGTTCGAATGGCATCGTCGGGGGCCACATAGGCATCGCAACTGGTGCAGCACTGTGGTCCAAACTGCAGAATGCCGACCGAGTGACCGTCGCTTTCTTTGGCGAGGGCGCTCTTACGGAAGGGATATTCCACGAAGCCGCTAACATGGCTGCTCTGTGGCAACTACCGATTGTCTTCGTATGCGAGAACAATCAGTATGCCATGTCACTGCCATGGACGCATGCAACCGCTGAGCGTTCTTTTGCACGCAAGGGAGAAGCATACGGGATGCCTGGTGTCGAAGTGGACGGGCAAGATGTACTGGCAGTACGTCAGGTAGCATTACAGGCTATCGAGCGAGCCCGGCACGGAGAAGGCCCCACTCTCATCGGTGCGCAAACCTACCGTTTCCTGGGACATTCGCGTGGGGACCCAAGCCCTTACCGGGACAAAGAGGAGGAAGCGAGACAACGCGCCCGGGATCCTATCCGCCTCTATCAGGAACGATTGTTACAGGAGGGTATTCTGACACAAGCGGACGTGGACGCTATAGAAGCCAAGGTGGCAGAAGCGATTGCAGATGCGGTGCGTTTCGCCGAAGAGAGCTCTCCAGCCACACTAGATAGCGTCTTGGAAGATGTATTCGCACGACAGGACTAGGTGATAGAACTATGCGTAAGATTAGGTATCGCGAGGCACTTCGAGAAGCTCTGCGCGAAGAGATGCAGCGTGACCCGCGCGTATTTGTCATCGGCGAGGACGTGGGGCGCTACGGTGGCGCTTATGCTGTTACTCAAGGACTATTGCAAGAGTTCAGTCCTCAGCGCATTATCGACGCCCCAATGTCCGAAGCAATTATTGTCGGAGCAGCATTGGGCGCCGCTGTTGTAGGTGGCCGCCCGGTGGCCGAAATCATGTACGTAGACTTCGCCACTCTGGCGATGGATCAGATTGTCAACCAGGCTGCCAAGCTACACTGCATGTTTGGCGGTCAACTGATAGCTCCTTTGGTTATTCGCACACAGCAAGGTACCGGCCGAGGTGCTGGCCCCCAGCACTCGCAAAGCCTTGAAGCTTGGTTTGCCCACGTGCCCGGCCTAAAGGTTGTCATGCCAGCAACCCCTTACGACGCTAAGGGATTGCTCAAAAGTGCCATTCGGGATAATAACCCGGTGATATTCATCGAACACAAGGGCCTGTACGCGTTAGAGGGCGAGGTGCCCGAGGAAGAATACACTATACCTTTGGGCGTGGCAGACATCAAGCGACCGGGCAATAACGTCACGTTGATCGCCTACTCTTATATGGTACACACAGCGCTGGCAGCAGCACAGGAACTGAGCCAAGCTGGGATCAGTGCCGAAGTTGTTGATCTGCGCACTCTGGCACCGCTGGATATGGATACAGTTAGCGCATCAGTTTTCAAGACGCGTCGGGCGGTAGTTATTCACGAAGCGAGCCAATTTGGCGGATTCGGTGCTGAGATTGCTGCTAGCTTGCAGGAACGACTATTCGACACGTTAACAGCTCCAGTGCGCCGCATCGGTGGATTGCACGTTCCATTGCCAGCCCATTCGCAACTGGAGAAACAGGTAGTCCCGAGCGTGGACCAAATCGTCCAAGTAGTGAAAGAAATGATAGGCACTCCCGAAATGGCTGCCAAGCACGCAACAACACAAACACTATGCTGTAAATCGATCTGATCTGAATAAGGAAAGAGAAAGATGAGCACACCGGTCGTTATGCCTCCACTCACTGAGACAGCTGATTCCTACAAGATACTCCAATGGCTGAAGCAGGAAGGCGATCACGTCGAGAAGGGCGAAATGTTATTTGAAGTGGAGACTGATAAAGCTGTCCTCCAAGTCGAGGCGCTCGGCACGGGCGTGTTGCGTCGCATCAAGGTGCCAGCAGGTGAAACAGCCAAAGTGGGGGATGTGCTGGCTTATATCGCAGATCCCGACGAATCGTTGCCTGAATGATTGCGGAGTACAAGTGGCACGGGACACTGGAACAGTAACGGAAAGGAACCTATGAACGCAGAAACGCAGGTGTCTCAGCCTGTGCTTGCCCGACGGGTGGCATTGACGTCCATGCGTCGCGCCATAATGGAGCGCGTTGTCCGGAGCAAGCGTGACATCCCCCACTTCCACGTCGTACAAGAGATAGAGATGCAAGCAGCGCAGACAACGCTGAGTGAGCTCAGAGCGACTCATACACAACAACGGCTGACACTTACCCATCTTCTTATGAAAGTCATCGCAACGCTGTTGGTACAGCATCCACGCCTAAACGCCCGGCTAACAGAAGAGGGAATTGAGGAATACGCCTCGGTTCATCTCGGTTTTGTGGTCGGCCTAGAAGATGGGATGATCATCCCTGTGCTGCATCACACTGAACGTATGTCCCTGATTGAGATAGCTAGCCGTGCGTTAGCGTTGGAAGCTGGCGCGCGAGCCCGCCGGTTGCAAAGCGGTGATCTAACGGGCCGCACTTTCACCCTCTCGAATATGGGAATGCTGGACATCGACGCCTTTCAAGCTGTTATCAGCCCTCCGGATGCTGCCATTCTAGCTGTAGGCCGGGTTGCATCGCGCCCAGTGGTACACCAGGATCAAGTGGTAGCAGCACCAACAATAATCGCCACACTGTCATGTGATCACCGCATCGTGGACGGGGCACACGCTGCTCGCTTTATGGCCGACCTGCGCCAAACACTTGAGAATGCAGAATTGTTGAAAGCTGCGCTCGAGGTATAAGACCAAAAATGCTACACAGAGCTCATTCTTCTCTGACGAGCACCAGGTAATTGACTTAGAGCAACGACAAGTATGTACCAGACTCGCCATGAGCTGTTAGAGCAAGTTGCTGCCTGGTATTACGAGGAGAATAAGACACAAGAGGAGATTGCCCGTCGCCTGGGCCTGTCGCGCTCCACCGTGTCCCGTCTTCTCCAAGAAGCACGCGAAGAAGGCATTGTCGAGATCCGCGTCAACAAGCTGATCAACGTGGATGCCGAGCTAGGGACAGCATTGGTCAGAACTTTTGGGCTGGTAGATGCATGGGTTCTGGCCGAAGCCCCCACGCAATACACCACACTAATACAGCACCTAGGCGAGCTGTGTGCTCGCTTCCTACAGCGACAGCTACACGACCGGATCAACATTGGCATTGGCTGGGGCACGGCAGTGTACGAAACGGCACGCAACGTGACAAACATCCCCCTGCGCGACGCCGTGGTAATCCAGCTGCTCGGAGCGGTGGCGCGCGGGCACTCCACAGTTGACGGGCCGGAATGTGCGCGCCTGCTGGCCCAGAAGTTGGGTGCCACAATTCGCTTCCTCCACGCCCCTGCCTTGGTGGAGAGCGAGGCGATCGCACTTGCCCTTCTACAGGAGCCAGCCATCGCCAGCACGATGGAGCTGATTCGCCATGTGGAGGTTGCCGTTACCGGTATCGGCACCATCGATCCCGAGCTCTCCAGCTTGTACCGCGCTGGCTTCCTTACGGATGCAGATCTCAAAGAACTCGCCAGAGTTGGAGCAGTTGGCGACGTCCTTGGCCATCAATTCGATGTGTGGGGACACGTGCTCGACATCTCCTTGAACCGACGCCTGATCGCCGCAAATCAGCAGATGCTCTCCCAGATACCAAAGGTGGTCGGAGTCGCCGGGGGGCTGGCCAAGGCATCAGCAATCCTGGGCGCACTGCGCGGTGGATTCATCAATGTGCTGATCACCGATGCACGCGCAGCAACTGAAATCCTGCGTCTGAACAGCCATCATTAGCCTCAGATAGGCTAATAATGATACATCTTCAAGTCAGCGTGTGTTGCGATTCCGCAGAGCCCACTCATGAATTGAGCCTTTATCAGTACATCTGCGCGCTTGCGTCAACTTAAGCAAGTGCCTGCTGACGCTGAGCCAGTAACGTATCGATTTCTGCCAAATCAGCATCAGACAGCTTCCAGCCGCTGGCACCTACCAGCTCGGTTACCTGATCGGGTCGCCTTGCGCCAGCGATTGCAGCGGTCACCTCAGGTCGCCGCAATACCCATGCCAGCGCCAGCTGAGCTAGTGTCTTCCCGTTGCGCTCGGCAATCGGGCGCAACTGCTCGACCAAACGCAAGTTGACGCTCAACTGGGGCTCCTGGAAAGGTGCATAACGCCGGCGATGATCATCCTCGGGCATCGCCTGAATGCGCTCGCGGGTGATCTTGCCAGTGAGCAGGCCACGTTCCATAGGGCTATAAACGATGACCCCGATTTTGTGAGCAGCACAATAGGACAACAGCTCCGATTCGACGTCACGGTTGAGCATACTATAGGGCGGCTGCAAGGAGGCGATAGGGTGAATGGACTGCAATCGTTCCATCTGGCTAATGTTGAAGTTGGAGACACCGCCATAACGCACCTTACCAGCACGAACTGCATCAGCGATGACACCCCACGCCTCTTCGATATCTTCGTCGGGGCGCGGCCAATGGATCTGATAGAGGTCGATCACATCTGTCCGGAGGCGCCGTAAGCTGTCCTCAATCTCCTGACGCACAGACTCGCGCTTGAGCCGGAAAGTAAGCTCCCCACTAGGCAAGACGTGAATGCCACACTTGGTGGCAATGTAAACCTGGTGACGGCGACCCACTAATGCCTTACCCACTACTTCCTCTGAATGGCCACGCCCGTAACCGGGCGCCGTGTCGATCCAGTTGATCCCTTCGTCCAGAGCGCGGTGAATGGTGACAATTGATTCGGTATCGTCCTGAGATCCCCAACCGAAGATATAGCCACCACCGCCCATGGCCCATGCCCCCAGACCAATGGTGCTCAGATGAAGATCGGTGAATCCCAATTGGCGTCTTTCCATACTTCTCTCCTATGACGCGTAAGTGATTGGGGAAAATTCTCCTGATGACATTCCAAGACTCGCTTCAAACCTTTCCCAGGCCTTAAAGAAGCGCAGTATCAAGCACAATGGTCACCGGACCATCATTGTGGATTTCCACCAACATATGCTCGCCGAAGAACCCATTTGCTACATGCTCGACCCCTTCTGAGTGCAATACCTTGATAAAAACGTCGATAAGCGCACGGGCCCGCTCTGGAGCAGCTGCCTCAGTGAAGCTGGGACGGCGCCCATGCCTACAGTCAGCATAGAGGGTAAATTGAGGCACCACCAGCACAGCACCCTGTACATCGAGCACAGAACGGTTCATCTTAGCAGCATCATCCTCAAAGATGCGCAGGAAGGCGATCTTGCGTGCTAACAAAATAGCATCATTTTCAGTGTCACTATGAGTAGCGCCGATCAAGACTACCAAACCATTACCAATCATTTGAGGAGGTTGATCGGGCACGGTGACGGAACCATAACGAACCCGCTGGATGACTGCTCGCATAGGTCTTTGCATCCCTGAAAGGAATGTGGCATGCTCATAGTGTAGTAACAATATCACAGCCGCACAAAGCACGCAACGCGTAGACGACGAGATAGTCCGGCTTGTTTACCCACAGCCGCCCTGGAATTGCCGCAGGGAATTCACCCCCGGCATAGGGCGAAAGCTGTTCCAGACAAGCGAGGAGGTAAGAGAAAAACAAAATGGAATACCTGATACTGCTTGTCCTGGATGATGTCCGCGTATTGCCAGCCCTGCTGGATACATGGCGATCGGTCGGGGTACCAGGTGTGACCATCTTGCAGAGCGCTGGAGCATATCGCACTCAAAAGTGGCTCCAACGTGTCGGATTGGGTGCGATTGATCGACTGTTCGAATCGGAGGAGATACGCCGGCGTACTCTGTTAGCAGCTATCGAGGATGAGGCCGTCTTAGAGCGCGCGATCGCGGAGGCCGAAAGGCTGGTAGGCGGGTTCGACCGACCAGAGAGCGGGTTACTACTGGTGCTCCCGGTATCACGAGCACTCGGATTGCACAAACCTCGCCCGGCCGCAATGGACACGCGACCCTACGAAGCCATCCATACCAGCTGGATAACTTGGCGCAACAAGTCAGCAGCAGAGGTAGCAGCCTTGCTTAACCTGCGACCAGTGATTGTGCGGCGTGACACAACGCTGGATCAGATCCCGCGTGCACTCTCAGCACAGCCAGATGTGCAGGTAGTGTGTGTGGCCTCCGAAGACAATGTGCTGGTAGGAGTGCTTCCTCTACGCGAGCTGGCCGACGCCCTGCTTTTTTATGAGATGCCTGAGGAGTTCCTCAGTGAAGTAACCGACCTTGAGGGTGTGATCGAATTCGCCGATCGGAGCCGTGTGCGCACCGCAGCAGACGTAATGAAGCCAGCCGTCTGGGTACGCCATGATGATCCGGTGAAGATGGCGTTCAAACGCATGCACCAGCACCAACTGCCCGGTCTGCCCATTGTAGACGAGACCTACCATATCGTCGGGTACATCAGCCTGTTGGCCTTGCTGGTAGCTATCTGTTGTCAGTCGGAGCCGCTCTCAGGCAAAAATATCGTGGAGCCATAGCCTTGTCCCCTGTGTTGCTTGCCGGTGCCATATTCTTCATCACGTACGCTCTTATTGTCAGCGAGCGGGTGCATCGCGCAGTGTCAGCGATGCTGGGCGGTCTATGTATGGTGCTTGGTGGGGTGCTCAGCCAAGAGGTTGCTTTCCATTCAGTTGACTGGAATGTGATCTTTCTTTTGCTCGGTATGATGGCCATTACTGCTGTCCTGCGAGAGACAGGTTTTTTTCAATGGATCGCTGTCCAGGCAGTACGACTGGGCAATGGTCGCCCCTACCGCATTCTGGTAATCCTGTGCCTGGTCACGGCGGCAAGCTCTGCCTTTCTGGATAATGTCACCATTGTCGTGTTGGTAGTGCCGATTACCTTGTTTGCAGCTACCACTTTGCACCTGGATCCTCTCCCATTTCTCATCAGCGAAGTGCTTGCCTCGAACATTGGTGGCACCGCCACACTGATCGGAGATCCACCTAACATTCTGATTGCCAGCGCAGCCGATATTGACTTTCTCACCTTTATGCTCCATATGGGCCCCATCAGCGTCCTGATCCTGATAGCCTTTCTGGGCCTGAGCTGGTTCTTGTTCCGCCGAGAGCTGCAAACAGACGCCCGATTCCAACCTGATGTGAGTTCCCTGGATGCTAGCAACCTGATAACCGACCGACGCACATTATTCCGGTCGCTGGTTGTCCTATGTCTGGTGATCATTGGCTTTCTGATCAGCGGGTTTGTCCATTTGGAGCCTGCGACGATCGCAATGAGTGGAGCAACCATCCTCCTGTTTTGGAGCGGTGTCGACCCACAGCGCGTCCTACGCGAAGTGGAATGGACGACGTTGCTCTTTTTCATAGGCCTTTTTATCGTGGTCCAAGGAGTCGTCCAAGTCGGACTTCTTAATCTGCTGACACAAGGAGCGCTGAGCATAACGAAGGGGAACCTTCCGTTGACAGCTATGTTGATCTTGTGGTTGTCTGCTGCAGTTTCCGGCATCGTGGACAACATACCCTACACGGCTACAATGATCCCAGTTGTCGACAGCCTGACCCATACCTTAGCAAGCCGGCCTCTGTGGTGGTGCCTGGCACTTGGCGCATGTCTTGGGGGAAATGCCACTTTAGTAGGCGCATCCGCTAATGTGGTGATGGCAAGCCTGAGCGAGCGCAGCGGTCACCCGATTCGATTCTGGCGCTTCTTTCGTTATGGTCTGATTACCACGAGCATGTCTCTGGTGCTTTCTAGCCTGTATGTCTGGCTGCGCTACCTGTGACGGAGGTGTGAACTCCCATGCGTGTTGCCGTGATCCAACTAAATGCAGCGGGCGGGCGTGATGAGAATCTGGCCCACGCACTGAGATTGATTGAACAAGCAGCTCGGCGGGGTGCTCAACTGGTGCTGCTGCCAGAGTATGCCACCTTTCTGGGACGTTACGAGGACTTCCCTGCAGCGGCCGAATCAATCCCCGGTCCAACCACAGAGCGACTGGCGGCATGTGCACGCCAGCACAGCATCTACCTCCATGCGGGCAGCCTGATCGAGCGTTCCCCTGTGGCGGGCCGTTTCTACAACACCAGCGTCGTCTTCGACCCCAAAGGTGTTCTGCTCGCCACATATCGCAAAGTGCACCTGTTCGATGTCCAGGTACCCGGTCTCGTCAGTGACTATGAGTCACAAGCAATTCTGCCTGGTGATGCTCTGTGTGTGGTAGAATTGCCCGAATTGGTACTGGGTCTCTCCCTCTGTTTCGACCTGCGGTTCCCTGAAATGTATCGCCAGATGTCTATGGCCGGCGCGGAAGCCTTCGCGGTGCCAGCTGCGTTCACCCGAGTAACTGGTCGCGCACAGCACTGGGAAATTCTTTTGCGCGCGCGTGCCATCGAGAACCAAGCCTACGTGCTGGCTGCCGCTCAACACGGCCGTGACGCCGCTGGTCGCTGGCACTATGGGAATAGCATGATTGTGGGACCGTGGGGAGAGGTCTTGGCAGCAGCGCCCGAAGAAGGCGACCACGTGCTTATAGCAGAAGTGCAGCGCGCGCTGGTGCACCGACGGCGGCGTGAGATGCCTGTATTACGCATGAGGCGACCGGATGCGTATGCCACACTCGGGTACGATCTCTGACCTGCATCACAAATGATAAGATCACCTCTCATTTTACGTAAAGCATGATGACAGATTACGTTATGTATGGTATAATAAAATGTGTTGTGAGGCGCCCTACCTGTCTGCACACATTCAGATTACTCATTCCATCAGGTGATCAAGCACACAGCCGAAGAGGAGCATCGTGATGATCCGGACAAAAACCAGTCTCAAAGACAGAGGGCTGGAGCTACTGGGTATGTCTCGTCGGCAGCCAGGGCAAGAGCCGCTGGCTTCACCATTGCAGCGAGAAAAGCCATCTCCTGGTAAGCGTGCTACGGCAGAGGAGACAACCTCTACCATCTATTCGAGCACCCGAGTGCGTTACCACGTCGCAGAAAGGGACGTACGCTATCCGCTGGAAGTCACGGAGATCGAAAGACTGCTGAGCGAAGAGGCGGATATGGCAGTGGGCGGCGAAGAGGAGGCGGTAGTCACCTCGCCACCATCTGTCCCACCCGAGGAAATATCAGGCTTGCCCACTGAGGAATGGATTGCGCCGATACCGGTGAAAGCTATGCGTCCACTGCCTACCCCACCACCCGAACTGCCCAAGGAACAGGGTCCTCCCATGTCGGCCCCTGTAGATGCATCAGTGCCACAGCGAGAGTGCGAATTTGATCGTCTCATTACCCCAGTGATTTCCAAGCCGGATGACGTTTCCCGCGAGGTTTTATCTGCCCCAGATAGTTCCACAAAGGTTGCGGAACAGCTCGCCGCCCTCGAAAGAGCAATCGAGACGGAATATGAACGTATCCGGCGCGAACAAGTGAGTATCAGCCAAGGGATTACGGACTGGTGTCACCAGCTGCTTATGGAAGCGCGTACCATCGTGACCCAACGCAGGATTGAGGAGCTTCCACGCGCCGAGTGGTGTGTAGAACAGGTGCGCGCGCGACTCGACCGTGCGCAACGCAGTGCAACACAAATGCATACACCGTTTGCACTTACTCTATGGGGGATGGGCTGGTTCTTTGTGCTAGTGTACCTGGTTTTCGACCCCACATGGGTGCTCCGGTGGATCGGCCTGAGTGAAGCTGTAGATTTCTTTATCAACCCGGGTGTATTCCTGCGTGCGCTGGTGTTCGGTGGATTAGGTGGCGTGGCTGCCGTCTTCTATCACGTAATCAAGCATGTGCGCGAACGCAGCTTCGACAGCAAGCACACACTCTCTTACTTGGGCAAACCCTTTATGGGGATGATCCTAGGCGCAATGGCTTACTTGGGCATGTTTGTCTTTATGCGCGTGCTGGGAATGAAACCGGTAGGTTTGCAGGTGAGCGATACCGAGATGCTCACCCACGTGCTCTACATGGCCGCGCTCTACCTTCTGGCCATTATGCTAGGCTTCAAGGAGAATCGCGTCTTCAACCTGCTTAACCGAGCCGTCAAAGCAATACTGGGAGGCGAGATCAGAAGATCTCAGGCGGAGGAGATTTGAAGAAGAGCAGCCACCAGTCCATCCAGGCAGGTACCGGAGCCGGCCAAGCATTTGTCTCCGTATCTGAATGAGGGGTGGCCTGTAACAGGATTTGCTCCCTGACCTCTGGGCCAGAAGCTGGTGCATTTACCACGACAATTAGTGTTTCGCCCGGGCGTGTCCACTTGAGTCGCGTTTGTGCTACCTCTTCAACATAGGCAGAGCTCTGCACGTACTGCAAGCGAGCGCGCAATTTCTCCTGTATGAGCATCTGGCGGTTGATTTCCTCTTCTATCTGTCGTGCTTCCTGGGTGGCACGGAAAAGTGCTGCTGCTCTGACGCCAAAGTCTATCATCAGGAAAAGCGACACTGCAACAATCGCCACGACAACGACATACATGAGCACGGATTGAGGGGTACGGATTCTGCGTGTCTGCCTCGCCATTGCACTTCACCACTCATAATTAAGCTGGAACACGGCCCGAAAGAAAACTCTGGTGCCTGACTTATGTCTACATTATTATACATCGTATTTACCATAAAGTCAACCTCCGGAGCCGCTTTTTTCCCCACGCTTATACATAATCGACGCAGACATGCTACATATATCTCATCTTGCGCATTCTACGGACCCACCGTGATGTGCGACTGGATGCGTGTGAAGATGGTCTCGCCGATGCCAGGCACCTGCTTGATGTCGTCGATCCTGACGAACGGGCCGTGCTCGTTACGCCACGCTATGATGCGCTGAGCTAGCGAAGGGCCAATTCCGGGCAGAGTAACAAGATCATCCGCTGTAGCCGTATTGATATTAATACGCTCAGGAGGGGTCACTAGTGCTGTCGCACCATCCTCTCCAGTTGGCTGCACTGCCAGTACACCGATGCGTGGCACGTGAACTTGCTGTTGGTCCTGGAGTACTTGTGCCAGATTGATGCGCTCCAGATCTGCATCCACTGTGGCGCCACCAGCTGCAGCCACCGCATCCTTCACGATGCTCGAGGCAGGCAACTGATACACATCAGGGTGTTGTACAGCCCCCGTAACATAGACGCGCAGAAAAGTAGGAGTAGGCGTCGCAATGGGAGTCGGGGTGGTCAATAGCAACTCCACTCCAACTGGGGGAGGTTGTCTTATCCAGAACAAAGCCATCAGTACCACTGCTAAGTTGATTAACACAACTAGCAGATGGCCTCGATTGCGCTCAATCCAGCTCGTCGCTGCCGTCCTCTTCCTATTACAAGACTAGATGGTCAATACAATAGATGGAACAGACGTTGACACAACGGGATGCCCAACATCAAGATGCCTGCTACGATGGCCACCAGCGCTGTAACCAGCACACCCGCGGCAGCAGCATCTTTCGCCACTCTCGCGAGCGGATGATGCTGTGCAGTCACCAAATCGACAACCGCCTCGATCGCTGTGTTGAACCACTCGGCAGTCAGCACTGCACCGATAACCAGTGCCAATATCACCCACTCGAGCCGGCTCAGTCCCACCACGACACCCAATCCAACTGCCAGCACCAGCGCTCCCAAATGGATGCGCGCGTTGCGCTGTGTACGCACTACGTACCACAGGCCATCCCAAGCGTGATGGAAGCTGCTCAATAACGTTCCTGTCGATTTCACCCCTTGCGCACGCATGCTCAAGGATCTCCCTCCGTTTCATCGGGTTGCACGTGTGCCAAGCCCAGCTGAGCCAACAGCAGCGCTTGCTTTGCCCACATCACCTGTTTCTCTTGCGCTGTGGCATGATCATAGCCGAGCAGATGCAGCACACCGTGCACCACCAACAACACCAATTCCTCCATCGGCGTATGGCGTCCTGTTGCTTGCTCGACCGCACGAGGATATGAGATGATCACATCTCCCAAGTAATGTACACTGTCCGGCGCGGTGACGAACTCGGGTGTGTCACCGCCGAAAGCCAATACGTCTGTGGGCGCGTCCACTCCGCGGTAGGCGCGATTAAGCGCACATACTGTCTCGTCGTCGCTGATTACCAGCGTTAGCTCGGCAGCAGCCTTTTCGGCGTCCTCCAGGCAGACTCGCGCAGCACGATGTAGCAGCTCCTCAGCCACACGATCACGATAGGGCTCAGCAACCTGAACGTGGACCATCAACGTGCCAGTACCTCCACCGTCACCGTGCGCTCTATCACCCCTGCCCCTGTTTCGGCACGCAAGACATACGTTGTGGTGGCAACCGGGCACGCCTCGCGCCAACCATATGGACCAGTCACGCCTACGTTGCGAAAGTCACCGCCATTCAGGTAGGCAGCCTTGATGTTTTCAATATGCCATTGCAGCAAAGTGCATTCGCCGGGTGCAAGACTGGCACGTGCGGCAATCAGCTCGACGATCGGCCCACTTGGCGTAGGCGTCGACGTCGGTAGGGGCAACGGAGTCGGTGTATAGGTCATCGTCGGAAGCGGTGTAGAAGTTGGCGTAGAAGTAGGCGGCTCCGGGGTGATCACTACCGGCACATCCGCGACGTTCGACGCTTCGGTGAAGTCAGCAAACACCCACCCTCGTCCATCGCTTGCCTCGGGGTAGATCACTTGCCACCAGGTCGCCTCCGGGTTCTTTCCGACGATGCGCAGCTTCGTGCCGACTGGTACCAAGCCCAAGACGGGATAGTGTTGTCCTGGCCCCTGACGCACATTCAAAGCGGCAGTGGTCACTGCGAGTGCTCCTGTTTCCTCAGGAGTAGGTGTCACTACTGGCGTGGGAGTATCGACAGAAGCAGGCACAGCTACAAGAAAGAGCATAACAGGCTCACTGGCGATGCCCCGAAGATTGTACGCTCTCAGCTGTAGAGTATAGCTGCCTGGCGCCGGCGGCATCCAGCGCAGATCAGCTTGCAAGGATGGGGATGGTTTGTCGGCCGGAGCCGCCTGCTGTGCCACCAATCCGCCACTTGCCCAAAGTTCGACACGTGCCACCCCCTCAGCGTCACTGGCCACTACGCTCACCGTAACAGACTCGTTGACGCGCACCTGGGTACCTGCCGCCGGCGACTGAATGAACACCACAGGCGCTGCTGGCGCAGCAACTGTAGCTGGAGCGGACAGCAAATAGGAAAGCATACCTCCAAGCGCCAAGATCAGCACTACAACAACTATCAGGCCTGCCAGACCAGCAATAAGCAACCATATAACATTGCTACGCATCCACCCGACAGCAGGTACCTTGGCTTCGATCTCTGTATCGTCCCGACGCAACCCGGGCTCCACCGGCACCATGCCCAGCGTATGAGGCGCTGCTAGTCCCTCCAATGAGAAAACTGTCCTTCCAATAGCAATGGTATCTCCGGGCTGCAATACTTGAGGCTGGGTAATGCGCCGTCCACTCACCATGGTGCCATTGGTACTGCCCAGATCCTCGATAACCAGTGCATCGCCACGCCGCATCAGACGAGCGTGGTAACGCGACACCTGCACGTCGTCCAGCACCAGGTCATTGTCCGGGGCACGACCGATGCACAACGTATCGCCCGACATGGTGAACGTGCGTCCCATCTGAGCTCCCAGCTGTATACGCAGTCGAATTGGAACACGCCCTGCGGATGACCGGGTGATATCCACTGCGTCCTGCTCACCTTCCGAAAGCGATTCGAAATCCATACGGATATCCTCCTGATCATCCTTGACGCTCGATGCGCGGGTTCACCCACACAGCGTGATCCTCTTCGGCAGAGGCACCAGCCTGCACTACCAGCCAGATGCGCTGTCCACCGGCTACCGCACTGAGATCTGCCTCGACGGTCTCGAGCGCACCGTCGGCCGCGTTGTCTTCCAACATGGCCAACAGGGTGAATCCAGATAAGCTGCCACCATCAATGCCAACTAGAAAACGTGCTTCACCCCTTATTCTAGCCAAGAAGCCCACCCTGGCCAGGAAGCGATCCCCCGTCTGCACCGGTGCGGGCAAAGTGAAGAGACCCACGATGTTACCATTGGGCACCCGTTCGGGATGCATCTCCAGCACGCGCGCCGGCTGAGAACCATCCTCAAGCTCCCCACTGTCGCGCCAACGGGCGAAACCACGCGGGTCATCTAGTGAGCCACTCCATGGCAATAGGTCGCGGCCATTACTCCAGGTTGCCCCTGGAGCTGCACTCAGGAAGTCGAATATCACGCGTGCCCCAGAAGGTGCCCGGACCACGATGGTCACTTCGGCAGTCGTTGTGCCAAAGGCATTACGCGCTACAAGCACGTAAGTGGTCGTCGTAGCAGGCGACACCACCTTGGTTCCCGGCGCCGTCACCTCTTCCTCGCCACCCGCATAGCGCAGATAAGCAGCTTCCGCGTTCATAAAGTCCCAGCGCAGCGTGACCACCTCACCCGGACTTATGACATAACGATCAGCCATAAAGGCAAAGATCACCGGTCGGAGCGGATTCGGTGTTGCCGTAGATGTCGCCGTGGGGATGGGGGTGAGCGTGGGTGTGGGAGTATCGGTTGGCGTAGGAGTAGGTGTTGGCGTGGGCGGAGCAGGCACCACTGGCACGTCCTGTGCATTGCTTGCGGTAGTGTACTGCGGTTTGGCCGAAACCCAACCACGCTGCACCGTTTCAGGAGGGTACTCAATCTGCCACCATGTGCCCGCCGCGTCACGTCCGGTTATGCGCGCTGACTGTCCCCGCGCTAACCAACCAATGGGTGGTGCATATTCGACACCTGGCCCAGAACGCACATTCACACCTACCAGCGCTGTTACTATCGGTTCACCTAGCACTTCATCCACCACTTCCGCTGTTGTCGATGGAGCACCAGTGGCTGCAGGCACAGCTGAAACTTCACTACCAGGTGTAGACACCACCGACGTTGACGGACTAGTGGCAGCCGCTTCAGCAAGCACATTGACGTAAACCTGGGCAGGTGCACTCGCGATGTTATCCACCGTGTACGCACGCACTTCGAGCACATGGGTGCCCAGAACATTTGGCGTCCAGGGCAAGCTGGCCCCATAGGAGCTGACCGGCGGATTGAGCGTTTGCACGCGCACCACCTGACCATCCACCCACAATTCCACCCGTGCGATACCACGGGCATCCGTCGTTGCGGACACCGACTGGACGACCAACTCGTGGCCAACCGGAATGCTGCTGCCGGATTGAGGATACGTGATCACCACGCTCGGCTGGCTGCGTGGAGTAGGAACAATGGCACAAGCGAGCAGCACTAGCATCAACACAAACAGGCCACCCAGCGGGAATATAGATCGAGATTGGCAGGGGTTCATCGCATATCACCTGTATCGTGGCACATATTATAGCCCAAGTTGCTAGCAGGGGAAGTTATCAGGCGGAAAAGGGGAAGATTAGTAATAGAATGACAACTCACCCAATACCGATCGGATATTCCATCAGGGTTCGAGCGAATACAACTTCAAGCGCCAGCCTGGGACATAGGGTGAAACTTCGAGAACGCGTCTTAATGCCCCGAAGGGCTTTCCTTCGATTCTGACGTACCTGTGGGGTGTCCTGATGGAAGGACGTCCCCAGGGTCTTAATGCCCCGAAGGGCTTTCCTTCGATTCTGACGCTGTCAACGAGGGGTTTCTGAGAACGCACGGCGACGTGC
>OGCI01000677.1_pt1 | contig 35008 bp, 34 predicted proteins | sample 1570021 | NCBI WGS metagenome assembly OGCI01 (sample SAMN06264664, study PRJEB24512) | hot springs metagenome | isolation source: Hot spring water | place: South Africa: Tshipise | collected 2015-06-21 | reverse complement strand
TATTTAATGTATTATCCTGAGTTCAACGGAAATACAGAGCTGGGGAAGATAAAAGTTAGATAGAGGAATAATAGAAAATTTTATAAATAAAAAGTTCGATTAAATTCTTGAAATTATTTCGAAATAGTTTTAGATTATTAACAAATAATTTTGAGCAGTTATTAAAATAGCACTACGTAATAACTGTGAATAAAATTGTTTGAACGCACTCTTGATAATCATCTGGATAAGTTAATGCGTGAGGGATTATGTTTGCTTCAATTGCCTTTCACAATTTAACGAAAGGAGAAACATTTATGAAAAACACTTTTCGATTTTTTTTATTGGTCTTATTGGTATCTGCCAAAACAAATCCATTGCTTGCCCAGTGGGTTCAAACCAATGGTCCCTATAAGCTACTGTTAATTGTTTTGCCATCAGTGGCACAAATCTCTTTGCCGGGACTTTAGGCGGAGGAGTCTTTCTTTCCAACAACAACGGCACAAGCTGGACAGCGGTCAATACAGGCTTGACGAATCATATTGTCCTGGCTCTTGCCGTCAGTGGCACGAATCTCTTTGCCGGGACTTGGGGCGGCGGCGTGTGGCGGCGACCGCTCTCGGATACGATAACTTCAGTTAAGGACCATGGCGGATTAACTGAACTGCCTACTCAGTTCAGACTGGAACAGAATTATCCGAACCCATTTAATCCGACAACGACAATTTCGTTTAGTATTCCGACTAAATCATTTGTAACACTGAAAGTATATGATGCTTTAGGTAAAGAAGTAGCTGTTCTTGTTTCTGGGGAGTTACTCGCTGGAACGTATTCAAGGCAATGGAATGCGTCAGGTCTTCCCAGCGGTGTGTATTTCTACACGCTTCAAGCTGGCTCATTGAGTGAAACCAAAAAACTTATTTTATTAAGATGAATGGGCAAATGCACCTGACAGCGGTTTTGCCTCAGGCGATTTATTGAGTTTGTTGAAATCCGGGATGAGCCCGAAAGAAGTTCGGGACAGGTTATCGAACTCTATTTAAATTGGTATTAGTTTAATAACTCAGCTGACTTACTCCAAAATTGTATTTTTCGAAATGTTAAAACTTAATAAAATATTTTTTTCTGATATGAAATAAACGCTGAATAGATTTTATATAAAAAGACTGTCTTAAAAGTTTTGTGAGAAATTTATTTTCATTCTAATCATTAAATCCCAAAATATATCTACAACCTGAATCCAACAAATAAAGATAAATTGTAAAAACTGACTTTTAAGACAGTCTCAGTAATTTATTTTATCGACATTTTATATTTCTACACTAATCCCTGATCAATCATTGCATCAGCAACTTTGAGGAAACCTGCAATGTTGGCACCATTAACATAATTTCCTGGTGTGCCGAATCTTTCTGCAGTCGCCAGACAGGTATCATGTATTCTTATCATTATTTCATGTAATCTCTTGTCAACTTCTTCACGACTCCATGGCAATCTCATACTATTCTGAGACATTTCAAGTCCTGAGGTGGCTACTCCACCTGCATTAGAAGCTTTTCCTGGTGCATAAAGAATTTGAGCTTCTCTGAAAATATTATATGCTTCGATTGTTGTAGGCATATTAGCACCTTCACATACACATATACATCCGTTTTTCAATAATTCTTTTGCATCTTCTTCGTAGATTTCATTCTGTGTAGCACAAGGAAGCGCAACATCAACTTTCACTCCCCATGGTTTTTTACCGGGGAAAAATTCAACTTTAAATTCTTTTGCATAATCTTCAACAGCATCTTTATTGCTTGAACGTAATTTTAACATAAAATCAATTTTCTCGCCTTTAACTCCATCAGGATCGTAAATAAAACCATCAGGACCTGATAATGTTACAACCTTTCCACCGAGCTCATTTACTTTTATTACTGCACCCCACGCAACATTACCAAATCCAGATACTGCAACTGTTTTTCCTTCAAAAGTAGTGTTTCTTGTTTTAAGCATTTCTTCTGCAAAATAAACACATCCGAAACCTGTTGCTTCAGGACGAATAAGTGAGCCGCCCCAGTTTAATCCTTTTCCTGTTAGTACACCGGTGAATTCATTTTTTAATCTTTTGTATTGACCATAAAGATATCCGATTTCTCTTGCACCAACTCCGATATCGCCTGCAGGAACATCTGTATCAGGACCGATATGTCGGAACAACTCTGTCATAAAGCTTTGACAGAAACGCATTATTTCATTATCACTTTTTCCTTTGGGATTGAAATCAGAACCGCCTTTTCCTCCGCCCATTGGAAGTGTTGTTAATGAATTTTTGAATACTTGTTCAAATGCTAAAAATTTCAGAATACTAAGATTAACTGAAGGGTGAAAACGTAATCCTCCTTTGTAAGGACCAATCGCACTGTTCATTTCTATTCTGAATCCGCGATTAACGTGAATCTCTCCCTGATCGTCCATCCATGGAACTCTGAACATTATTACTCTTTCCGGTTCAACCATTCTTTCTAAAATTTTGAATGATTTGTATTCTGGATGACGCTCAAGAACTAATTCCAATGATTCAAGAACTTCCTGAACTGCTTGATGAAATTCTGGTTCGTTTGGATTTTTAGCTTTCACCTGAGCTAAAAGTTTGTTGACATATTCTGATGCCATATATACCTCGTTAATTTACTTGAAAATGTTTTCGTTTATTTTGATTAAGATTATTTGTGAATGAAATTTCCCCTTTGATGATTTGTAATGATATTTGGTATTATCATCTGTTTAATAAAAAAATAATTTTACTATTCAAAATTAGATAGCTTAAAAGTAAAATCCTATTAAGCAGATTTGCTTAAGACCGATTATTTTAGGAAAGCAAATAGAGACATTTAATAATATCTTATGAATAAAAATCCTTACTGGCTTCTCGAATATAAGCGAAATGTGTTTTCACAAACTGGTGAAGATGGATTGATTGAAAAAATTTTTGAGATTATTCCCGATAAAGATTACTGGTGTGTTGAATTCGGTGCGTGGGATGGAATAATGAATAGCAATTCAAGAAATCTGATTGTTAATTTTGGTTATTCTGCCGTTCTGATTGAAGGTGGAAAGAAAAAATTCAATGACTTGAAAAAAAATTATTCCAACAACTCAAAAGTAATTGCTCTTAATAAATTTGTCGGCTTTTCAGATAATGACAATCTCGACCGAATTCTGGAAGAGACACCTATTCCATTGAACTACGATTTTCTTTGCATTGATATTGATGGAAATGATTATCACGTTTGGAATGCAGTAAAGAAATATAAACCGAAAGTTGTTTGTATTGAATTTAATCCGACAATTCCAACAGAGATTGAATTTGTTCAACCTGCTGATTTTAGTATTAATCAAGGCTCAAGTTTATTATCAATTGTAAATTTAGCAAAAAGCAAGAGCTATGAGCTGATTTCAATTATTGATTTCAATGCGTTTTTCGTTGATGAAAAATATTTTGATCTTTTTGAAATCAGCGATAACTCTCCCCAGACACTAAGACGAAATTTGTCATTCATAACTTACTTTTTTACAGGATACGATGGCACTGTTTTTCTGACCGGAAGTCAAAGGTTTTTTAATCATGGTGGAATAAAAATTAACACTAAAAGATTGCAATATCTTCCAAAATTTTTGAGAAAATATTCGGGTAACTATAATTTTATAGAAAAGATTTTATTTGCCTTTTGGATTTTGTATAAAGACCCCAAAACATTTTTAAAATTGTTAAAAGAAAACCTTAAGAAATCTTCTTCGAATTAAAAACAATGCTGAGGTATAAATGAACTACGATATCATAAAAGAAAAAATTAATCAGGCGATTGAAATTCTGAGCGAAAAAGAAATTGATATGTGGTTGACTTTTGTAAGAGAGACAAAAGTTTCAAAAGACCCGATGATTGATATGATAGTCGGTGAGAATTCTACTTGGCAATCAGCTTTTATTATTTGTAAAGATGGAGATACAGCCGCAATAGTTGGAAGCATCGAAGAAGAAAACATTCGTAAAGCCGGAACCTACAGTTACATCGTTGGATATGTTCAATCTATCAAAGAGCCTTTGTTAAAATATCTTGATTTGAAGAAACCGAAAAAAATTGCGATTAATTATTCAAAAAATTCTGTTTTGGCTGATGGATTAACTTTTGGAATGTATCAGCTTTTATTAGAATATTTGAAAGGCACACGATGCGATGAAAAACTCATAAGCTCTGAAGAAATTATTTCTGCGTTAAGAGGAAGAAAATCTCAGACAGAAATTTCAATAATGAAAGAAGCTATAGCTGAAACACTCCGAATCTTTGATGAAGTTACGGCATTTATCAAACCTGGTAAAACTGAAAAAGATGTTGCTGATTTTGTTAATAGTAAATTAAAAGAACGAAATTTTCAACCAGCGTGGGATTCAGAAACTTGTCCTGCAGTATTTACAGGTCCGAATCCTTCAAGCGCACACTCAGGTCCCACAGACCGAGTGATTGAAAAAGGTCACGTTGTAAGTATGGATTTTGGAATTAAACACAAAGGTTATTGTTCTGATTTGCAGAGATGTTGGTATATTCTCAAAGATGATGAAACAAAAGCTCCTGCTCCTGTTCAAAAAGGATTTGAAGTAATAAGAGATGCGATTCAGAAAGTTGCAGATGCTATTGAACCTGGAGTAACCGGCGTTGAAATGGATGATATTGCAAGAAATTATATTGTTAAGTCTGGTTATCCGGAATATCCTCACGGACTCGGTCATCAGGTTGGAAGAGAAGTTCACGATGGCGGTGCGGGATTGTTTCCTCGTTGGGAAAGATATGGTCAGACTCCTTATATGAGATTAGAGAAAGGACAGGTTTTCACAATCGAACCTCGACTCCCCGTTGAAGGATATGGAGTTGTAACAGTTGAAGAAGAAGTTTTAATTACGGAAAGCGGTTGTGAATTTCTTTCAACCCCGCAGAAAGAATTAATCTTGATTAAATAAAATTTATTCTGATAAAATTTTAGCAATTAAGATTGTGAGAATTGTTTTTTCGTCAGTGGAAGATGATTTAACCTGCACATCAGCTTCATAGATTGCTTCCAATGCATTTGAAATTCTTCTGATACCAAATTCTCTTGCTGCATCAACCAGCCCCTTATAGTAGAAATGATGTGTCCCTGCAATTTTAGCTTTTTCCTGCAGAGATAAATCACTTTTTTCAAGATCGTTTATCCGCAGCAAAGCAGTAAAATGTTTGTTCAACATTGCAATAATTCCGATTATTCCCATATCTGATTTTTCAAGAAGATTATATGCAATTTTCAATGACTCCGCCCGATTTCTTTTATCAATAGAGTTGAACAAATTAAAAATAGTGTAAGTTTTAAGCTTGGTAGCAAGCTCTTCAATTGCTTTGAATGTAATTTCATCTGATTCACCAATGTATTCAAAAATCTTTTCGAGCTGTGTTTCGAGCAGCGTTCGGTTTTCTCCAACGATCTCCAACAACAAAGAAGCATTCTCATAAGAAATTTTCTTATTCTTTTCAGCCACAAATTGAATCAACCATTTGTTTAGTGATTCACCTTTTAATTCAGCCGACTCATAAAGATAATTTTGTTTCAACAAAGTCTTGAATGGCTCCGAATCAATTCTACTAATATTACCTTCATATAAAAAGACAATAACCGTTAAATCAGAAGTTGATTTGATATAGTTTAGAAAAGTTTCATCCTTTGCAGAAAACTTAAACTCATCAGCATTTTTTACAATTATCAGTTTCTTTCCTCCGCCAAAAGGAAATGTTCTTGCGGCATTTATTACATCTGCTAAACTACAATTCGATGCGTAGTAAGTCTCTTTATCAAAATCTGAATCAATTAATGGCTCAACAACTTTTTTAATTTCTTTCAGCGCTTCATTTGCTCCGAAGGAATCTTCTCCGAAAATAAAGTAAACCGGTTTGATGATTTTGGATTTCAGCTCTGTTTTAATTTCTAATACAGAAGGGACTTTTGATTTAGCCATCTGACTTTTTTCTTTCGTAATAAACAGCTCTTCGAATTAAAAATATCAATCCGCCCCAAACAATTCCAACAACAAAAATCATAGTAAATATTGTTATTAAACTCATAATCATTCGCCGACAGATTTTTTGTAGAGAAATTTATTTAAAGAAATAAGTATTAAAATTACAATACTCCATTGAAAAATAACTGTTCCGAAATTTTCTGTGCGGAATGGATTAAGCCATTGAGAATCCCACGAAAAAGAAGAGCCAAGCCACCAGACTAACAATAACACCGCCTGCAACGGAATCAGATATTTGATGATAAGATTGAACCATTTGCCGATTCTGAAGTCACTTCCGAATCCGTTGATAATCTCTTCCCTGAATTTATCAGCTCCATACTTAATTATTGAAAATGATATAAATGCACCACTTAAAATTAATCCAACTCCCCACACCCAATCCTGATTAATCAAAAAAGAATTATTTAGTGCTGACGGTGCGCCGAGAAGAAAAGCAAGTGCTGAAACTATCAGAATAGCTTTCTTCCTTATTATTCCAAAATCAATCAAAGTTCGTGTGGCTAATTCAATCAATGAGATTAAAGATGTTAAAGCAGCAAAAAACAAAGCAAGAAAAAATGCCGAGGCGAATATTGAGTTAATAAAATTACTTGACGATAATTTTGTGAAAAGCAATGGAAGGTAAATGAAAGTTAATCCTGTGTTTGCCGGACCTGATTGAGAAATCTGTGTCATAGCATCGGTGGAGCTTAATGCAAACACTGTTGAGAAAATTGTTATTCCGGCAATCAGAGAAATACTATTATTTCCGAACGCAATAAGTGAAGCATTTAAAGAAATATCTTCGTTTCTTTTCATATAAATTGCGTAAGTCATTATCAAACCCCAGCCAGCACCAGTGTCCCACGCATTTTGTGTAAGTGCATTTAACCAAACTTTATAATCCAAAAGCGTATTTAAATCTGGAGTAAAAAAATACTTTATTCCTTCTAATGAACCCGGAAGAGTAACGGCGCGAAGAAATAATCCTATAAGAATTATTAATAAAATCGGAACAAGGATTTTAGTTACTTTTTCTATTCCATTTTTAATTCCTCGGAGTACAACAAACGCAACTAAAGAAATAGCAAAAAGATGAAATAAAAGAGGCGAATATCCTGCTGAGAACTGATTCCAGTATTCAAGATGATTAGTTTGACTTAATAAATTTCCTGAAACTGCGGAGGAGAAATAATATAAACACCAGCCAGTAACTACAGAATAGTAAAACATAATCGCACTTGATACCACTACTATGAATCCACCCATCCAGGAAAAGTTTTTGCCAGCTGTTTTACTAATCGCACCGATAGGTCCTAGGCGTGAGTTTTTACCGATTGCGAATTCAGCAATAATAAGAGGAACAGACCAAAGCAATAAAAAAATTACCCACGGAATAAGAAACGAGCCGCCACCATTTTGTGCAACTACTCGTGAGAAACGCCAGATGTTTCCTGTTCCTACAGCAATTCCTAATGTTGCTATTATCAGCGTCCAGCGTGATGAGAAAAATTCCTGCTGCTTCATATTAAAGCTTTAATGTGATCTTGCCTCTTTAGCTATCTTGCAAAGTTCAAAATATTTTTCAGCAGATTTTTCCCAACTGAAATCCTGCTTCATACCGTTTTGCTGAATTTTGTTCCAGACAGGTTTGTTTGCGAAAGCATTAACTGCTCTTTCAACTGATTTGAATAGTGCATAACCGGAATAATCATAAAACGAAAAGCCATTACCGTGATCAAAGCCCCAACTATTTTCTTCATCCCAATCTTTTACAGTATCTGCCAGACCACCTGTTTTTCGAACAACAGGCACTGTTCCGTATTTCAAACTATAAATCTGATTCAATCCGCAAGGTTCATATCTTGAAGGCATTACAAAAATATCTGCACCAGCTTCAATTAAGTGTGCGAGTTCGTTATTATATCCGATATAACTTGCAAACTTTCCTTGATTATAATGTGAAAGTTGTCTGAAAAATTCTTCGTACCTGTATTCTCCGCTACCAAGAATAATCCATTGTGCGTCGAGTTTCATTAAATCATTAACTGCTTCAGCAAAGATATCGAATCCTTTTTGCGGCACTAAACGAGAAATCATTCCAATCAATGGACGATTTTCATCAAAAGGCAATCTGAAATGTTCCATTAAAAATTTCTTGTTCGACTTTTTACCGGATAAATCTTTAGCAGAATATTTATAAGGAAGATATTTATCCGTTTCAGGATTCCACTCATCGTAATCAACGCCGTTTAGTATTCCGTAAACATCTGGTTTACGTGCTTTAAGCACTTTATCTAAGCCGGCACCAAATTCTGGTTTTAAAATTTCGTGAGAGTATTTTAAACTAACAGTATTTATCAAATCTGAAAATACTATTCCCGTTTTCATAAATGAAACGCTGTTTTCAAATTCAACTGGTCCCTCGGGATAATAAAAGTTAGGATTGATCTCTGCTTTGAAAAGTGTATCTTTTCCGAATCTTCCCTGATATCCAATATTATGAATTGTGAATATCGTTGCAGTCTTATCGAACATTCTATCCCAATTGTAATTATCTTTTATGTAAAGAGGAATCAACCCTGTCTGCCAGTCATTACATTGAATAACATCAGGAGCCCAACCTAATCTCTGGCAAGTTTCTATTACTCCTTTGCACAGCAGAATAAATCTTTCGTCTTCATCCCAATCATTTGTGTAAATTCTTCCTCGGTTATAAAAGTGAGGACAATCAATAAAATTAACTTCGACATTTGAATTAGGAAGTTTTGCCTGATGCAAATGAACAGAATGGATTATTCCATTTATTCTTATTGGCATTTCTCCAACATTCCAATTATATCTCAATCCAAATTTTGATTCGTCGATGAAAAGATATTTTGGTATAAATACTTTTACATCGCATCCTAATTTTTCTAATGCTTTCGGCAATGAACCAATTACATCACCAAGTCCCCCCATTTTAGCGTATGGTACACATTCCGAAGATACTATTGCTATTTTCATTTTACTCCCTGTATCTAATGTTTTACTGAAAGATTTATCTGACTGAAAAGAATATTACTTAATCCGAATGTTAATCTTACTTTATCTTGTTAAACAACTAAACTGGCAGAAAAAAATTTTTTTTACATATGAATAATAAATCTTAAAACTGTAATTTTCATCTATAAATAAAAAAAAATATAAATGATATGAAATTTCAAATAAACAATCTCTCGGTAATAACTGACGGCGATAAACAATCGAAGCCAATTATTTTCATTCACGGTTTCCCTTATGACCACACAATGTGGAAAAAGCAGATCAATTCGTTTAGTGATTCTTATTACTGTATTAGCTATGATATAAGGGGCTTTGGAGAATCATCTCAATTTGATGGTCAGCATACAATGGAAATGTTTGTAGATGATCTTGAAGTAATAATTGAAGAAATGAAACTTGATAAACCTGTTATCTGCGGGCTTTCGATGGGAGGATATATTTCGCTTCGTGCATTGGAGAGATTTCAGAATAAATTTTCAGCAGCAATTTTATGCGACACACGTTCGCAATCTGATGACAATCAAGGCAAACTGAAAAGAGCTGCAGCTATCAAAAGAATAAATTCCGAAGGTCATAAAGATTTTGTCAAAGAGTTTATTTCAAATTGTTTCGGTGATCACTTCAAACAAAACTTCTCTGAAGAGCTTAAAACAATTATTGAATATTCACAGAGCTTTAGTCCAACCGCAATTAAGGGTGCTTTGCTTGCAATGATGGGAAGAACAGACACAACTGCTTTTCTTGAAAAAATCGAAATTCCGGTTTTACTTATCTGTGGACAAAATGATAATTTAACCCCTCCTTCTGTAATGAAAGAAATGTACCATAAAATTAAAAATGCTGAATTTGCAGAAATCGAAAACGCTGGGCATCTATCACCAATTGAAAACCCAGAAATGGTTAACTCCGCCATCTCAAAATTTCTCAAGCAGATTGGTTACTGATTTGTCTGCTGAAATTAAACACGTTTGTTTCGACCTCGATGGTACTCTGATTAACTCAGCAGGAACTATTTATAAATCTACTTTGAAAACGTTTGATGATTTGAACATTGCTTACAATCTGCCTGAGGATGAATTCAACAAAATGATTGGAATGCACTTCGTTGATATTTTTAATCACTTCAATATTGATGTGCCTGATTTTGAAATCTTCATCGCTCACTACAAAAAAGTTTACTTTGATTTTATTGATGAATCTGTTTTGTATTCGGGAGTGAAAGAAGTTCTTGATTTAATGAGAAACTGTGCATACAAAATTTCATTACTTACAACTAAAGCACAGGATCAGACTGAAAGAATTCTTGAGCATTTCAATTTAACAAAGCATTTCGATTTCATTATGGGAAGGACAAATGGAATTCCACACAAACCAGATCCAACTCCTTTTTTTATGATTTGTGATCATCTTCAAATCAATCCTGAAAATAGTCTGATGGTCGGTGATACTGAATTAGATATTCTTTGTGGAAAGAATGCGAATGCAAAAACTGTTGTAGTTACTTACGGTTACCGGTCAATAGAAAGACTCAAAGAATTTTCCCCTGATTATTTGATAGATGATTTGAGAGAGTTAGAAATTATTCTGAAGATTTAAATCATTTAATATGAACTTTAAGAGATATTTATATCAATTGATCTAATTAGCGACATTCATTTCTCAATCATTTCATTATAGAATTTTAATTACGATTTATATGCAAATTTTATTAACTCTTCTAATGAAACATATTCAAGAGTTTTCTCATGGGTTGCTTCAAGAACAACTTGTGGAGCAACTCCCGCACAAAAAATATTGTACACTGCTACTATTCGAAGTATTATCATAATAGAAGACAAACAATCCAATCGCTCAAATTCGTTCAAAAGGTGGATTATAAAAACTTTTGATTGGTGCTTTGATCAATAATTCCGGTTGGTTTTATATGAATTTCTTTTTTCTGTTCTATCCAACAGCAGCACAAACTCGCCTTTAAGATTTTGTGCAATCACTTCATCTAAAACTTCTTTTGCAGTTCCACGAATAAACTTTTCATTTGAAGTTGTAAGTTCGAATGCTAATACTGTTTGAACATCTGAGCCAAGCACGCTGACAATATCCTCAAGTAATGTTTTCAATCTGTACGGGGTTTCCATAATAACAGTTGTGTACTTTCGGATTTTTAATTCCTGAAGTTGCTTTCTTCTTATATCTTTTTTTGGTGAAAGCCATCCGTAGTAATGAAATTTATCTAAGTTCAATCCGCTACCTACTAATGCAGCTAAAATTGAACTTGCTCCAGGGACAGGCACAACTTTAATGTTATTTTCAATTGCAAGATTGACAAGATATGCTCCCGGATCAGAAAAAATCGGAGTGCCGCAGTCTGATATTAAGGCAACTGAATTGCTTTGTTTAATTTTTGAAATCAGCTCTTCGCTGTTCTCTTTTTCGTTATGCTCATTTAGAGAAAATAAATCTTTTTTAATATTAAAATGACTTAACAATCTGTTCGCTTCTTTGAATTCTTCACAAATTATAAAATCGCTATCCTTCAAAACATTCAATGCTCTTATTGTTAAATCATTGTAATTACCAATTGGTGTTGACACAATATAAAGTATTGGATTATTCATTAGTCCGCATTTCAAGTTTTTTCTTGTTATTTCTTTCATACATATAAGTCAAAATTGAAACAGAGACAAGAATGATTACAAACCAGATAAAGAATTGTGTTTCATTTTGTGAGTCATAAAAAATCGCTGATAGATTTCCTATTATCAGCCATTGAAAAACGTAAATTACAGTAACGTTTTTTCCGATCCATTTCAGATAAATTATTGGCAACAAATTTCCAATCTTCTTCTCAATTATTTCAAACAGAGAAACCCAAATCACCATAAACGAAAAATTCCACATTGCAAGCATTATTCCGTGATGATAGTAATTCTCTAAAACTACTATTTGGTTGAAACTATCATATGCAAACACAACGAGATAAATTAACGCTGGAACAAATATTATTGGTCTGTTTCTATAAAAATATTTTTCAGAAAATAATTTGAAGGAAAAACCAACAAGCGGATAAAACAACCACGGAAAAATCGGAAAGTAAGACCAATCCGAACATCCATAAACAAATGACAGAACATATCTTAGCCACGGATTTACATCAGAATTTAACTGCGGAATAAATTCAGATAATAAGGCAACAATAACAGCAAGGGACAGATACAAATAATATTTCTCCCCAAAGAACTCTTTAACAAGACCGATGATAATTAAACTTAATCCGGCAAAAGGTAGAATATCAACACCGAAAATGTATTCAAGCGGATTTTCATTGATAATCTGATTCTGAAAATATAAAATCAGATAGTAAAAGTTCAGACCAATGTTTAATAAAATTCCACCAAGAAAAAGTATTATACCACGCTCAAGAAAGTAATAGAGATTTTTTTTCGCAGAGAGGAAATAGCCCATAACAAACATAAAAACAGGTGCGGCAGGAGTTCCTCCAAGAAAAAGTGAAATGACTCCAAAAGTTTCCTCCTGAATTTTTAACTGCAAAAGCTTTTCAGTTATGTGAACCTGAATCATAAATATTACTGCAATACCTTTAAGTAAATCTGCAACCTGATTTCTTTCAGGTGATTTAAAGAGTTTTATTAGACTGTTTTTCATAATAAAAAATATTTTAACTACTACATTAAATTAAACAAAACCAATTATTACGAGTAATTTCATCATATTATGAACGATTCTTTTCATTATTCTGTTTGAAGAATATGAGAAATCTAATTCACAAAATAATTTTAATTCTACCTTTGACAATTTCCTTATCGAATTGTCAGGGTAAAGAAATAAAGGACAAAATTATGGTAGGAGAGAGTTCAAATCTGAAAGTTGCAACTTTCGGTTCGGGTTGTTTCTGGTGTACCGAAGCAATTTTTGAAAGAGTTAATGGAGTCGTTGATGTGATGTCTGGTTATTCAGGCGGTACAGTCGAAAATCCTTCTTACAAACAAGTTACAACAGGTACAACCGGACATGCAGAGTGCACTCAAATTAAGTATGATCCAACCATAATCACTTACGATGAATTACTCGAAATTTTCTGGAAAACACACGACCCAACCACACCAAACCGACAAGGAAATGATATCGGTCCTCAATATCGTTCAATAATCTTTTACCACGATGAGGAGCAGAAACAATTAGCTGAATTTTACAAGCAAAAACTTGAAGAAGAAAAAATCTGGCAAAATCCTATTGTTACCGAAATTGTTGAATTCAAAAAGTTCTATCCTGCAGAAGATTATCATCAGGATTATTATGAAAGAAATCCATATCAAGGATACTGTGCTTTTGTAATTACTCCCAAAGTTGAAAAGTTTGAAAAGATATTCAAAGACAAACTAAAGAAAAATTAGTCTTTGCTCATCAATACTACATTTTCAATGTGATAAGTATGCGGGAACATATCAACAGGTTTCATCTTAATCAGCTTATATCCATTTTCTAAAAACATTCTTACATCTCTTGCCTGTGTTGCAGGATTACAACTTACATAAACAATTTTCTTAGGAGCAAGCTGAATTACATCATCAACAGTATTTGTATGCATTCCGCTTCTTGGCGGGTCAATAATGATAGTGTCGGGTTTTGGTAATTTATTTCTCTCTACTAACGGCAGAAAACTTTTATACAAATTCACCTCAAAGAATTTAGTATTGATAACATTGTTCAGCTTAGCATTGTATTCGGCATCTTCTACAGCAGAGAGATTAGATTCGAATCCATAAATTTCTTTCACATACTCTGAAGCAAACAAGGTTATCGTTCCAGCACCAGCATATAAATCATAAACAATTTCGTCTTTCTTAAACTCAGCAAAATCAACTGCGGTCTGATACAATTTCTCTGCCTGCAATGTGTTTGTCTGAAAAAATGAATTTGAACTTATTCTGAATTTGTAATTACCAATAAAATCATAAATGTATCCCGAACCAAAAAGAACTTTTTCATAATCACCAATTGCAACCTGAGAGAGTTTTTTACTTATGTTGTTAACAATCGTTGTAACTTGCGAAAACTTGTTCACGAGAAACTCTGTAAATTTTCTCATTAAAGATTCGTTATCGTCGAAAGTAACTAGATTTACCATCAAATCATTTGTGTGAAAAGATTGACGAATAACCAAATTTCGTAAAAAACCTGTATGAGTTTTCTGAGAATATGGTTTAACATTTTCAGATTTAAAGAAATCACGAACAAAACTCAAAATCTCATTTCCTAAATCTGAAATAAGAAAACATTTTTCAATGTCCAAAACTTTATCATAGATTTTCGGAATGTGGAAGCCAAGTGCAAAATCTCTTTCTATCTTTTCATTCGACTGAAGCTCATCTTTTGTCAACCATCTTAAATCGCCGAAAGAAAATTCAACTTTGTTTCTATAACCAAAAATTTTTTCAGACGGAATGATGCTTTCAATTTTAATATCTTTCATTCCGGCAATGTTTCTAAAAACTTCCTGAACCTGCAGTTGTTTGAAATTCAGTTGATGATCATAATTCAAATCTTGCTGCTTGCATCCGCCACAAGTTCCAAAATGTTTGCACTTTGCAGCTACTCGCAAATCCGAAGGTTCAATTAGTTCAACAGTAAATGCTTCAGCATAAGAGTTTTTAATTTTTCTCAAGCCTGCTTTTACAACATCGCCGGGATAAGAATTTTCAACAAAGACAACGTAGTTCTCTTCTCCATTATCAGCTAATCCAAGTAATTTTTCTTTACAGACTTTTGCAATTCCCTTCCCTTCAAACGCATACTTTGAAATCTTTAATTTAACTATTTCGCCTCTTTTTATTTTCATATACTTTTTCCTAAACTTCACAAAAATAGTTTATTTATTTTTGAACTATGAAAAAAACTCATTTTATTCTTCTTTCCTTTCTTGCTTATTTTCTTTTTGCTGGTAACGGCTGTAATAAAAGAGTGTATGATTCTTTAATTAACTATAATTCTCCGACTCCTATTATTTACGAAAGCCTCCACGATAGCGTTAAATTGAACAAATTCATCGGTGCAGATTTAAGATATTCCAAAGGGAATTACGATAAGGAGGACTTGGCACTACTGAGACTAAATTACAGTTATGTGTCCACAAAAGAAAATTCATTCTCAAACACTTCTATAATTGCTTTCGGCGGGTACTACAAAGTAAATGGTTTGGGTCCTAAACAAGGAGCTAATTACACCGACATTGATTATGATGGTAGAAAATGGGGCACCGGACTTCTGGGAAATATAAAACTTGGGTTGAATTTTAAGTTTGATGACTTCAAGCTTGGCTCAGGAATAGATTTTTTAGCAGGACTCGAAACGGGTGAATTTCTTGATTTCAGAAACTCTGCCAAATCTCAGGGAGTTATTGATTCTGACAGAGGTTGGGCTTCTACCAATCTGAACATTTTCTTATTTAGTTCTTATCGATTTCAAAACTCTTCAATCTTCAACTTGCAATTAAATGTCGGATATCCTGGAGGCATTTCTCCAATATTATCATATCAGCACAGAGACAATATTTATTGGATAAGTTTTTTAGGTAACCGTGGAAATATTGGAATAATGAAAAGTTTGGAAACTAATTTTTAATTAACCAATCGGTTATCTCGTCTCCATCTGAACACACCTGATTACTATTTATATTTGCATTAGAATTATTTTGAATTGAAATGAAAATTTACAACACACTAACTAAACAAAAAGAAGAGTTCGTTCCGCTCAATCCACCTAATGTGAAAATTTATATGTGCGGACCCACTGTTTATGACTATTTCCATATTGGTAATGCTCGCTCGTTTATTATGTCTGATATTGTAAGAAAATATCTTGAGTACAAAGGTTATAACGTAACTTTCATAATGAACCTCACCGATGTTGATGATAAAATTATAAAAAAAGCTAATGAAGAAAATAAATCAGCAAAAGAAGTTTCTGAATTTTACATAAGCGAGTTCTTTAAAGACATTGATAAGTTGAAAGTAAAACGTGCAAGCAATCATCCAAAAGCTACTGAATATATGAACGAGATGATTGATATGATAAAAAAACTTGAAGCCAAAGGAATTGCATATAATGTTGATGGTAATGTTTTCTATGATGTTTCAAAGTTTCAGGAGTATGGAAAGCTCAGCGGAAAAAGAATTGAAGATTTAGAAGCAGGTGCAAGAGTTGAAGTTAATGAAGAGAAAAAACATCCACTTGATTTCGCACTGTGGAAAAAAGCAAAAGAAGGAGAACCATATTGGGAAAGTCCTTGGGGCAAAGGGCGTCCCGGTTGGCATATTGAGTGCTCTGCTATGAGCTGTAAATTACTCGGAGAATCATTCGATATTCACGCAGGCGGACACGATTTAATCTTCCCTCATCACGAAAATGAAATTGCTCAAAGTGAAGCTGCGAACGAAAAACCTTTTGTTAAATACTGGATTCATTTTGGTTTCCTCAATATCAATGAAGAAAAGATGTCAAAATCACTTGGCAACTTCTTCACTGCAAGAGAAATCCTGAAATCTTTTTCGACGGAAGCAATCCGATTATTTTTTGCTCAGGCACATTACAGAGGTCCTTTGAACTTCAGTGATGAACTGATACGCGCAGCCGAAAAAGGTGTGGAAAAATTATCAAACACTTATGAACGAATTCTTGAAGAAATAAAGAAAAACTTTGAAACAAAATCAGAGCTTAACTATGATTTCAGAAAGTGGTATGATGATTTTGAAAATGCAATGGATGATGACCTCAATACTGCCTCTGCAGTTGCTGTTCTATTCGATTTCAGCAGAGAAGTTAATCGAATAATTTCAGAAAATAATTTTAACAAGGATTTCCTTTTCGGAGCAAAAGATTTTCTTGATAAAACTGCTGAAGGAATTTTCGGATTGATAAGCACGCAAAGTCAATCTTCTCCATCTCTTGAGGATGAGCTTATTCAATTACTGATTAAACTTAGACTTGATGCAAAGCTCGAAAAGAATTACACCCTTTCCGATAAAATAAGAGATGAATTAAAAAATCTTGGTATTATTCTTCAAGACTCAAAAGAAGGATCAACATATAAGAAAGTGAAAAAATAACCGATGCAAAAACAAATAAAAATAATAAATTCATCTACCACCATACCGATTGGAAAAATAGTTTGTGTTGGAAGAAATTATGTAGAGCACATTCACGAACTAGGAAATGAGGTTCCCGAAAAACCTGTTGTGTTTCTTAAACCAAACAGCTCAATAATTTATTCGGGCGATGAAATAATTTATCCAAATTACTCAAACGATATGCATCACGAAATAGAGCTTCTTCTTTTGATTGGAAAAACTGTAAAAGATGCTTCGTTAGAAGACTCGGAAAATGCTATAATTGGTTATGGCGTTGGCTTGGATATGACTCTTCGTGATGTTCAGGATGTGTTGAAAAAGAAAGGGCATCCTTGGACAATTGCAAAGTGTTTTGACACATCAGCAGTCTTGTCTGATTTTATTTTGAAAGAGAATTATAAAATCACTTTTGAGGAAGAGCTTATTCTTAAAGTAAATGATGAAGTACGGCAAAGAGAAAAACTTAACAAAATGATTTTCAAACCAGCAGAACTTGTTCAGTATCTTTCTTCTATTATGACTCTCGACTACGGCGATATAATTTTTACAGGTACACCAAAAGGAGTTAGCAAAGTAAACAAAGGCGATTCGCTTTTGGGTTCTTTAGATAATTTGGTGAATATAAAATGTAGTGTGAAATAGAATTAAAAGATTTTTTGAAGATAGCTTGAATACTATTTAAAAAAGATTTTCCTTACATAGTTGATGAAATAGAAAAAATTTTAGAAAGATTTTAATCTAAAACTATCTTATTAAAATCATCGCTTTAGTTACCGATAAATCCGCAAATGTTAATCTATAAAAGTAAACTCCGCTGGCAAGTCTGTCTCCGTTAAATTTTACTTCATAAGTGCCGGGCAACTTTTCCTCATCTACCAAAGTTGCAACTTCATTACCAAGGATGTCGTAAACTTTGAGAGTAACTTTCATATCTCTTTGTGTCTGGCTTATCATTTCACTCTGAGTTTTCATTAACCTGTCACTCTGAGTTTGTCGAATAGTAACGTCTTCATTATCCTTTGATGAACTCAGTATAACAGTAGGAATAGAAAATTTAATATTTGTAATTGGATTAAACGGATTCGGATAATTTTGATACAATACAAAATCTGCTGGGACATCAAGTTGGAGTTCATTTTCAACTTCAGTTAAATAATCAAACCTACCCACCTGCAAAAGATATTTTATAGTCGGATAATTCGTTAAAGACCATCTAAGATTATCAAAAGCGACAACCTGCCGAGGACCTATACTTCCACTTGCTCGATAAGTTGATGAATCAACCTTTGTTGCTGTTCGTGTATCAACAATGACATAAGGAATAGTTGCAAAACCAGTGATACTCTTATCCATTGAAGAAAATTGAACTCTATTTGTTCCGTTAAGATAAATTCCTATTCGTTTTCTGTTTCTCATCATTCCCCACAAAACCGAGCTCATTCTGTTTTCGTAATAATCTGCATTATCAAAAACGAGCGGTTGAAAAACAAGCTCACCGAAAATATTCAATCCATTATTCAAAGTCATTCTACCGCGATAAGAAGCATACAAATCAGTATCTGTATTACCAACAAAAATTCCTCCGGCAATCTTGCCTGCATTACCAAAGAAAAATATTGATTTACCTGATTGCACTGAATTGTGAAATTCATTTGCAACAATATTTCCATTCTGATTCAATAATGATAAAACATTTAATGAATCTCCTGCAAAAACGATGCAAGTTGAATTATTGATTTTTGCGGCTTCTATCGGATTATTAAGGTTCGATGTTGTGATATTAAGTAAAGAATAGTTGTAATTGTTTGAAGCCAAATAATTAGTTAAAGTAGTTATTGAATTTGAAAATCCCGGATGAGTTATCACCACAACATTTGAAGAGTTAGTATTCGAGAGAAATTCGCCGAGATTATTCAGATTTGCCGATATATCATTATTCCCTGTAAGATAAAAACTTGTTCGTGGCATCTGCCATGCTCTGTTGATATCAACATCTTTTGCTGACTCAGGAATGAAAGTAATTTCTTTAGTATTAAAATTAAACTTCCAGCCTTTAGTAAGAATATGTGATTTCAAATTTTCAATTGTGTATTTGCCAGAAGTATAGGCTGCATAGTTAGTCAAATTATCTTTATAAAAAATCGTAACTGCTCCACTTCCCATAACTTCACCAATTCCATTTGGCGAAATACAAATTGCTGTTCTGTCATCTATTCCAGCTCCGATTAAATCTCTTCCTGAATTGAAATGTTGATTATAAATCATCGCTATTAATCTTCCGTGTCTTCCTCTTTCAATGAAGTGAGTATCAAAAAGCACATTCGGAACAAGTTTAAGAAAATTATATTCGAAACGCATTTTGCTGATGAAAGGATTAAGAAGAGATTCATCAGGATAAGCTGAGCCACTTTGAGCCGTAAAATCAACCTCGCCAAGTACTGCTGCTCCAGCACTTGTTCCTGCAATAACGCCGCCATTATTAAAAACATACTGAATTGCTGAATCTACTTTTGTTCCTTTCCAGAATCTGATGTAATCCCACTGATTACCACCTCGAATAAAAATTCCTTTTGCTGTAATCAATTCATCATAAGTTGATTGGAGATTGGCAGTTGCAACGTTCGGAATAGTTTTATTGTATGCCGTACTTGCTCCAAGAGATATAAAATAATTCGGTAGCCAGTTTGTTGCATCAGCAACATCAATAATTATTATTTTGCCGCTGTCTGCTCTTTGAACTATCCATCTATATGGTGCATCACTCCAATCGTTATAATTCTCCGAACCACCCCCGATTGCACAGACATAGCCTTGAGCAAGAATAGTAAGATTAATAGTGAGACTGAGCGTAAGAATTTTTTTTAAGATTGATTGCATTACTAAATTATTTCGGTTTTTAGGATTATTAAAAATGAGATAGAACACGGATTAAATGAATCGGATGAGAGAGGCTGTCTCAAAAGTTTTTATGTCAAACTGAATTTATCTCGGGCTCTATTTTTAATTAAAAATAAAAAGATTAGATTCCGAAACAATTTCGGAATGACGCTTTTGAGACAACTTCTTGTTCTATCTCCAAAAATTACATTGTAATCTTTAATGAAATTCTATGAACGCTTGGTAAAATATCATAAACAGAATAAGCATAATCAAAATACACAAAGCTATCTGCTAATGGAACATTCGCACCAGCACCAAAACTAAATTTCTGATCATCATAATTATACTTGTATCCGCCTCTTAAATATATTCTATCAAAGAAAGAAATTTCAGTACCAAAATGAACTCTCTCTTTATTGTCATTTGGATGTGTTGCATCAATTCCGCTCCTGACTTTGAAGAACTCACCTTGATAAACATCAAAACCAATTCCCACTTGAAAATGAAGCGGCAACGGATATTCATTTGTTTGCAGCCTTGCCGGAGTTAATCTGCTTAATGGGAAATTATCATTCTTTAAGTGAGTGATTGCCAAATCAGGACCATCGAATTTCATATCACCACCAAAGTTCGTCATACTCATCGCAATTGTTAAATTTTGAAAATCAATCAGATACTGAGTCCCAATATCAAAAGCAAAGCCGTTTGCTGTTTCATTCCAGATTTGTTGATTAACATACTTAACTGTTAATCCGACACTAAATCTATCAGTAAGATATTTCGCATAAGTTACTCCAAGTGCCAAATCGCTGGCGTCAAAATATCTTCCGGTTCCGTTTGGTTGCTGCTCGGTTGTTATTTCAATTTTACCAGTTGAAAACATTATCACATTTGCACCGATAGTTCCAAAGTCGCCAAGGTTATAAGCAACGGAAGCAGCATTTAAATCAAACAAATCAAACCAGTTTGCATAAGAGAAAAAGACTTCGAAATTATTTACTTTAGTTAAGCCAGCGGGATTATAAAATACCGTACTTGCATCATCAGCAAGCCCGACAATTGCATTGCCCATCGCTTCAGCTTTTGCACTTACGGGTATTTGAAGAAACTGTGCTCCACTTGTTCCGAGATTTGGATTCTGAGCAAAAATATAATTTGAAAAAACAACCAACGAAATAAATAATATGTTTTTCATTTTTATCTCCGTCCCGATTATTTAATTACAGCAAAACGTTCTTTGTATTCTATATCACCGGATTTAACAACATAGATATAAACACCCGGAGCGATTTCTCTTCCGCCTTCCGCACGCAAATCCCAAATCGCAGTTCCACTTGTTGAATTATGATATATAGTTTTCACTAAGTCAGCATCAACAGTGAAAATATAAATTGTGCATTCTGGTGGTAAATTTATAAACTGAATTTGACGAAGAGGTTCTTTTCTTAGCTCTCCGAATTCAGGTTCAAATAAAGATGAAACCAGATAAGGATTCGGCACAACTCTTATTTTCTGAATATTCTCTCTGATATTCGTCTGATTTACAACAGAGCCTTTTATCTCAAAGGAATATGCATCTTTAATATTTGGTAAAATCGGTTTAATAACTTCAACAGAAAATTTATTCCCGGCAGAAGGAACCGCACCTTCTGAAAAAGTAACTTTGCCCATTATTCCATTAAATCGGAAAGTACCAAGATTGAAAACTGTGTCCGTGCTTATCACGTTATTGTTTGCGCTGACTGAGATTATTATAAAAGGTTTGTTATCTTTTATTCCTTTCCCTTCGACATTAACGATGTAAATATTTTGAACCACCAGAGTTTCCGCCTCAACGCTGAAGGTTATGTTAATATTATCTGTTCCACCTATTCTTGAAACGCTTTTAATTATCTTCGGTTTGTTCAAAGAAAAGATGACGCCATCAATTGTTGAATAAACCTGATTGAGCGCAAAAGGTCTTTTGGTTACAACACTTGCAGTATCATTTTTCTTCACATCAGCAGCAAATGAAACAGTAATTAAATCGCCCATTTCAGGACGAAGGTCTGATGAAGTGCCGGGTGCGTCTGTCATTCTTATTCTTAAACCGTGTCCGGTAATTGTAAGATCTCTTCCGCCGACAGGATAATTGTAACCTGCTCTTATCATTTCTCCTGTTGAAAGATTGATTAAATCAAAATTGTTCGTAGAATTAAATTTTATTCCATATTTGATTGGCTTAGTTTGAGCAGAATCTGTAACAGTTATTGTAACCTGAGTAGCGGGATTACCGACTTCTGTTTTAGCAACGTAATTAAAATTTACTTTATACTTTCCTCCGGCAAGATTTTCTTCATCTGCAGGACTAACTATCAGTTCATAATTAGAAACTCCTGAACCAATCTTTGTAATATTGCTTGCTGATACCGGTTGTCTGCCAATTGCATTCGAACGCGGAATAATCGCAATAGTATTTTCTGCTGTAAGCGTATTACCAATTGGTCCTTCAAGACTGGGGACAAGATTATTGCCGCGATCATAAGCGGTAATTGAATACCAATATTCAAAACCATTAATAATTGATGTATCAGTAAAACTATATTGGATTCCAGTGTTTTGTCCGATATCATTTTTAACATCGAAGTCGGCAATTTTTTTCCAATTTATTCCTTTATCAATTGAGCGATAAATTCTGTAACCTTCAAAATCATATTCACCCGAAGATGCATCAGGTTTTAATTCTGATCTATCATCCCAATAAAGAAGTGCCTGACGATCTCCCGCATATCCATATAATTTCGGTCTTTCAGGTGGCTTTGGGAGATTAAAGTTGGCATCAACAGTATTTTTTGCTGTAGTTGCCGCAGCAAGCATTTCTTCTTTTGTTTCACCTGCTACAAATGCTATTACAAATGTTAATGTGTCTCCTACATTAAGCCGGTAAGGACCTGATGAGATCGTGGCTACAATATCCAATCCTGAAGCTGGAATAGTTGATGGATCATCATAATGGAGATTTGTACTACTACCAAGGTGGAAAAACTTCGAGCCCAAGGGCGAATTATATAGAGAAGGCGTACTTGCCATTCTTCCAAACTGAACTGAGTCAATATCAATATCATCATCATACAAACTATAATGCATATCTGTAACACCAAGCTCTATTCCATTTACTTTTGGAGTTTTTAACATTGCCACTCCAAAGAATCCTGTTTTTCCACCAGGCCATTCGGGAGAAATTCCATCGTCGAAGAAATAAACTAATCCGCGTGATTTTATGAAATCAATTTTATCATCAGCATATTCCGGAACGCCGCCGCTGATATTTCCAACATCAATATCACAATACATTGCGAAATAAACACTATCAAGATTTCTTTTTCCAACCAACTGATATTTATAAAACAAAATATTTTTTGCAAATGCAACACCGTAAGCATAACCAGTTTGTATTAATTGTATTCCGAGTATTTCTCTTGAATTATTACTATCACTGAAAACACAGTAACTATCCTGATCTGAAACGAAGATATTATTTCCTTGAGCATCTTTAACAGGCCAACCTTTAGTAGGATGCCATGTTTGCGGGTTATCACTGAACGCAATTTGAGCGAGGTCTTTATTATGATATCCACCGACTGCTTCCCATTCTTCGTTGGTTGTATGTAATGCCTGAACAACATTTCCCGGAATTCCAACCCAGGGATTTACACGATAGATATAGTGCTTCGTGCTATTGATAGGAAATTCGCCTGAAGGACCTTGAGTAATTCTTCTCGGATATAATTTCCCTCTGTTCTCAAAAAACAATCCTATATTACTCGCATTGTGAATACCTGCAGCTCTGTCACCTATCCCAAGCGACTTGTCCAGACTACTTCTGGAAAGATTTTCATCTATCTGCTTTTTATTCTGAGAAAAAGCTGTTACTGATATAAAGACTATTATTATTAGAATGATGATTTTTTTCATCTTCAATTCCTTTGATTATGATTTTCAGAATCTTATTGTTGCACCAAGACGAATTGATCTTGGCGGACCAAAGTTAGATGGATCTCTCATCCATTCGAGAGAATGATTCCCTTCAAAAGTAAAATCTGGTTCTCCTGTATCACGATAAACGTATAAAACATTTTTATGATCGGTAAGATTTAAAATCTCAGCAAATACCCGGACTCTGAAATTATTATAAATATTAAATTCTTTTCCGAACATAAAATCAAGTGAATATGTGCTCGGTTGACGTAAAGAGTTTTTCTCAACAAATCCAACGTCTCTGCCTCCTGGAGTATATGGAGCTCCTGAACTTAATCTGAAGATCACACTAAAATCCATCATATCGAAAACATATGAACCAAAAAGCTGAGGACCCTCGTTTTTCGGAATAGTATATGTTCCTGTAAGGTTTAGAATATGGGTTCTGTCAAAGTCGAGATAATATAATAATGTTGATTCCTGAGTTCCGGGATATTGTTCGGTTTCAGATGAAGCACTGCCTTTTGCAACTGAGTAAGTATAACTTAATCCACCTGAAAAATATTTATCAGGTCTTATATCAAGATTTACTTCAAATCCTTTTACGTTAGCATAATCTTCATTTACATAAAGAGTGTATCCAGTATATCTTCCATCAACAAACGGGAAGTAGTATCTCGTACCTATCAGCCCTGTTATATCCCGATAATATGAAGTAACGTTTATAGCTATTCTTTCGGAGAATTGATGAGCAATTCCGACCTCGTAAGAGATTGTTCGTTGAGCGTCAAGACTTGGCTGCCCAAACAAAGGTTCTCTAACATTCAAATCGTACTGATTATTTTCAAATAAGTATTGAAAATCTGGATTTTGGAAAAAGTGTCCATATGAAAAGTGTAATTTCGTTCTTTCTGAAATCGGATGAGCAATGCCAATTCTTGGAGAAAGTTGATATCTTGGTTTAGCTTTGATTATTGATCCCGGTTTCAGTGGGTCTTCTCTGAAAGTAATGTTAGCATTCATCAAGTCATATCTCAATCCGATATTTATTACCAAGTAAGGTAATTCAATTTTGTCTTGTATGTATCCGGCAAATTCAAATGGCTCGGTTACATAATCATTTTTATATGGAAAATTCCTTTTCGGATCATAAACATAAAAATATTTTAATCTGTGTTTTTTATACGAAATTCCGAACTTCACTTCATTAAAAGTATTTATCTGCCAGACTGCATCGAACTTTCCATCTAAAGTAATGGTTCGGCTGTCAATTAACTCCAGTGGATCTGCTTTTGCAAAAAATTCAAATCCGTTCCCGATTGGTAAATATTGTCTTTGAGATGTAGATAAATATTGTGAAGTGTCTTTATCAATTCCCGAATAATAACCTTGATTGAAATAAGAAAACTTTAAGTCATAAAACAAATTATTCTGGACAGTATGAGTTGCTGCAAAAGTTGTCTGCCAGCTATCTGTTCGTCTTCTTAGATATTGTTCGGGAATGTATTTGTAAGCATGATTATAATTTTGTCTTTTACCGACACTACCTCTATTAGAAAGCGAAACTTTAAATTTTGGAATTACTGTTGTTGTCAGTTTTGTAAAAAAAGTTCTGTCATTATTATAACCGAAAGGAAGATAATTACCTCTTTTATCTTGTTCTGCAGAAATGAAAAATTTCAAATCGTTTGTTAACAAAGGTCCGCTTAAACTTCCATTAATTCTTGATTCATGAAGACTTGCATATCTTTCAATTCCAAATTCAGAAGTTCTCATTTCAATTTTACCAGAGAGTTTATCCGAGCCATCTCTTGTAACAATATTTACTACTCCACTCATCGCATTTCCATATTCTGCATTAAAGGTACCGCTGAGCAAACTCATTTCCTGAATAGCGTCATTGTTAACCTGAGTAGCAAGTCCACCCAGCAAAGGATCAACAACCAGCATTCCGTCAATCATATAAGCAACTTCGTTAGATCTGCCTCCACGTATGTGTAGATTTGATCCGCTGCCAACAACTCCGGCTTGCAATGAAAGAAGTTCTGTAAAACTTGCAACTGGTAGTGCTTCTATTTCATCACGACTGATTACTGAAATTGAGCTGGTTAAGTCCTTCTGTATCAACGGTGTTTTTGCAGTAACGACTACTTCTTCTACCTGAACAGACTGAGATTTTAATTCAACCGAAAGTTGGGTGGTTTGGTCAACAATTATTACAACATTTTGAATCAGAATCGTCTCATAACCGATGTAAGAAATTTTAACATTATACCTTCCCGGCGGAATGTTGAGAATAACATATTCTCCTTTGATGTTAGTTGCTGCACCAAAAGATGTTCCTTCTATTATCACATTCGCACCGACAAGCGGCTCTCCTGTTTCAGCATCTTTGATAACACCACTTAATTTTCCTGTCGTACCACCAAAAATGAATGTTGAAATCAGAAAAACAAATAAAAGTATTTTTTTCATATTAACTCCTTTTATCAGAGTATTATATAATTACCTGATTTTGTTCTAACATTATTTTTTCACTTTCTTTAAGAACTTTTCTGGCTTTTATTTTATTCTTAACCGCACAAGCCGTTGCAATTGCATTAATCAAGACAGATATAGCTGCAAATGAATTTGTGAAAAGCATATTTTCACTTTTAACAGTCAACACTGCTTTTGAAAATGAAGTGATTGGTGCGGTAGATTTATTTGTAATGCTAATGACTTTGATGCCGTTTTTATCAGCATATCCTGCAGCATCAACTGTTTCTTTTGAATATGGCGGAAATGAAAAACAAATCAGCAGATCATCTTTCTTCATATACATAATCTGCTCGTGAAATAATGTATGAGTGTGCTTAAGAGCAGAAGCATCAATTCCAACCTGAGTAAGTTGATATGAAAGAATTTCAGCAAGCAAATATGAAATTCCTAATCCTGCAGTGAAAACTCTTTTTGATCTAATAATTAAATCAATTGCATTATCAAAAGTATCACGGTCAATCATTGTCAAAGTGTCGTTAATATTTTTAACATCAAGTTTCGCAACTGATGAAAGTATATCATTATCCAGCCTGCTTTTATCAATCAGAGGAAAGATTTCGTTTTTATTAAGATGTTTCTTTAATGACTCCGAAACAGCATCACGCAGTTCACTGAATCCGGTGAAACCAACGCTTTGTGCAAACCTTATAACAGATGCAACACTTACTCCAACTTGTTTTGAAATTCCGTGTACATCAATGAATGGAATATTATCAAAATTATCGAGAATAAAGTCCGCAACTTTGCGTTGATTAACCGGAAGCTTATCAAAATTATTCTGAATCTTTTCTCTTATTTCTTTGTAACGACTTACCATAAAATATCAAGCTGGTCACGCTTCGACTTCGCTCAGCGTGACAGCAATTTTATCTATCTCATTAAAATCATTTTTTTAGTTTCAGTAAAGTCGCCCGCCTGAAGTTTATAATAATAAACTCCGCTGCTTAAATTGGAAGCATCAAAATCATATTGATAAATTCCAGATGTAAGTTCTTCATTTACAAGATTAGCTACTTCATTACCCAAAACATCAAAAACTTTCAAAGTAACAAATTGAGTGTTACTTATCGAGAAACGAATTTTTGTGTTTGGATTGAATGGGTTCGGATAATTTTGTTCCAACGAGTATCCAGAAGGAATTTCAGAAATTTTATTATCAACACTCAAAACAGTATTATATTTTGTTTGAGCTTCATTAATTGCTGAGATTATTTCAGCTTGATTTTCCCCAATTGCGAAAGCATAGAATACAGCTATTGAATCATTGGGATTAAGATTTACAAATGCTTGTGAGGGAATCGTAACAGGACCTTCAACACCACCCGGAAACTGAGGTTGAATTGAACCATAATTCAACCAGTTCCAATAACTTGAATCAACTGTGTATCCTGAATACCATTCAAATGAATAAAGCGATTGAAGATTATGAGAAAGTAACTTTAAACCCATATTTCTTGAAGTACCTCTGTGAAATCTGACAATGCCGTTTGAAGCAAGATATGTAACAGTATCGTTTCCGTAAGTTTGGTTAAGTTCTGGAATTATATCTAAACCAATCTTTGCATTTATTGCGGTTGTTTCTCTGTTTTTGATTGTCATTTTAAGAATCATATACTTCGCATTTGTCCAACTATAGATGTTATATTTAACTAAAACATCTGGTGGAGCTCCGCTGTAAGCATTATTATAGGTTCCGGTAATTTCAAAATCGCTTAGAGTTGGATTTGACACTAACGCTGTTGGAACTTCAACATCAGCATCATTTTGATAGTCCCATACTTTTGTGGGGCCAACACCAACCAAAGCAGAGGCTCTTTGTAAATGTCTTACCTGATCACTCGTTGTGAAAATTCTGATTCTTCCGTAAGTATTGACATTTACATCAATTTGTCCGGTACTGAAAGTTGCTTGAGCAAACAAGTCAGTAAGACCAAACAAAAAAATCAAAAAAGAAATAGTGAAGTTTTTCATAGTGCACCTCTTTTAATTATTAAATGATGATTAAATTGTTGTCATTGCCATCCGAATAAATTTGGCGGAATAAGAAGAATAAACCCCAGAATAAAAAGAGCTATCATTAATGGCAACACCCATTTTGCCCATCTATCCCAAGGGACCCGAGCCATTGATAACGCACCCATAGTAACTGCAGATGTTGGTATTATAATATTTGTATATTCACCAAACTGAAAAGCCAAAATTGCTGTTTGTCTTGAAACGCCGGCTAAATCTGAAAGAGGAGCCATTATCGGCATTGTTAAAGCAGCCTGTCCACTTCCTGAATGAACAAAGAAATTAATAATTGCCTGAACAATGAACATTTTCTGTGATGCGAAAATCGGAGATGATGATTCGATATAAGGAGATAATCCGTATAAAATTGTATCAATGATATTAGCGTCTCTTGATAAAACGAGAGTTGCACGAGCGAGTGCAATTATCAGTGCAGTTCCAACCAAATCCTTTGCACCATCAATAAAAGCTTTAATCAAATCATCACTTTTTAATCCACCGATTATTCCAACTACTATTCCCATAATGAAAAACATTCCGGCAATCTCTTCTATATACCAATGAAATTCTATTACACCAACTACGAGTAAAACAAGTGAAAGAGCGAAGGTTATTAAAACTAATTTGTGTTTAATTGAAAAATGATTATTGCTGTTATAGACTTCATCAAAATGTTCATTTTTTCTTCGTTCTTCATCTTCAAGATACATTGGACTAATCTTAGGATTTTTAGATAATCTTTTCACATACCAAAGTAGAAATACAATCGCTACTATTGTTGAAATTGCCCAGCAAATAACCCTGTAACCTATTCCTGAAAAGAGAGGAACTTCTGCAATTCCCTGTGCGATGCCGACATTAAATGGATTGAGGAAAGCACTTGCAAATCCGATATGTGCGCCAATAAGTGGAATTGCAACTCCGACTATTGAATCATAACCGAGAGCAAGACAAATAGGAACAATAATTAATACGAATGGAATTATTTCTTCATTCATTCCGAAAGTTGCACCACCCAAAGAAAACATTAACATCAAAACGGGAATGAATAATCTTCTAAGTATCGGAGAACTTCTATGTGCTTTTGCTAATTTGGTAATCAGAGAAGTTATTGCATCAGTTTTGGCAAGAACATTAAATGCACCTCCAACAATAAGGACAAAACCAATAATCAAACCTGCTTCAACGAAACCTTTAAGTGGTGAAATAAATAAATCGAATAATCCCTGAGGATGACTCTCAACATATTTGAAAGAATTCGGAACAACTACTTCTCTGTTATTTATTATCACTCGTTCGTATCTTCCGCCAGGTATAATCCAGGTCATCGCAGCAATTAGTACCAGCAGAGAAAAAATTAAAAGGTAAGTGTTTGGTACCTTCAGACGGAATTTATTCTTCTGTTCACTCATTTAATTACTCTTTTTGATTTCATATCGAATTTATTTCCATTAATCAGAAGATGCATTTTCATATTAGTAATTCCGAAATTTCCCTTCTCATCTGTGCGAATATTTTCAGATTCTGTTGGGTCATATACAACTACCTGATTATCTCCGATTACTTCAAATGTGTCATCTGGATTAACCACAATTGCCGTGGCTTCATCAATTGCAATTCCAAGTAGATTTGGATTCTCGCACATCAATGTAATCAAGCGGTTGTGTCTCTTTCTCTTCAGAAAGTGTTGATCAATTATTGCATTCTTTATAAAACCAAAGCCTTTTGAAGTTTCAATATTTCCTTTTTGAATTGAAATAAAAGCAGAAGAAGAATCTTTATTCAGCAATTCATTCCCTGTAATCATAACTTCGCTCATAACTGCTGCACCTGCACTTGAACCACCCACAACACCGCCTTTGTAGTAAATATCATATACTAAATCGAGAAGTTTTGTTCCAAGCATATCTTTTGTCAAATCACTTTGATCGCCTCCGAGAAAATAAACTGCATTAGCCCATTTCATTTTATTGAGATTTGAATCAGCATCAGCCGACTCTTTAGTAAATAGAATATAATCAGCTTTTGCCCCAAGCTCTTCAAACTCTTGTTTATGAAGTAAACTGTTCCTCAACGGATTAGAACCGGCATTCGGAATAATGATTATTCTTGCTTGTTCTTTACCTGCAAGCTCAATAAATCTTTTGGAAGTCTCGGTTGTGTGAACTCCGCCGATTATAACCAAATGACCCTTACTTTGAGCAAGTAAAAAAGAAGATAAAGTAAGAGTGAGAAAAAGAGTAAGAGTAAGATTTTTTAAGTTCTGAAATTTCATAAAGAATCCTTTTTAACTAATTCGAGTGCTATTTCAGCAGACTTTATTAAATCTTCGATGAAAACAAATTCATCATTTGAATGTGGATTTTGTGCCCCGATACCAATATTCACCGATTGAATACCGTTTGCATTAAGAGAATTTGCATCACTGCCACCAAAAGAAATTTTTGGAGTGGGGACCAATCCAACCTTTGTAATTACTTTTATAATGTCTTTATAAACCTCTGAATCTTCAGGAATAGTGTAAGGTTTAAAATCCCAGAAATGTTCATATTCAATTTTAGCATTTTGTAATTGCGCTTCTTCTCTGAAAGTTTGCACTAGTTGATCAAAATTTTTTTCGGCTTTATCAGTGTTAAAAGACCTGACTTCTCCAACTATTTCTGTCAGCTCGGGAACAACATTTACCGCCGAACCACTTTTTAATGTACCGATATTCATAGTTGTTTCTTCATCAATTCTTCCGAGTGGAAGTTTTGAAATTGCTTTTGAAGCGACTAAAAGAGAATTGATACCTTTTTCGGGATATATTCCTGAGTGAGATGCTTTCCCAATTACTTTCAAATTAAATCCAATAGCACCGCAAGCAGAATAAATGAAACTACCGGGTCTATATCCCGAATCAAAAACAAATCCTTTTTTAATATTGCCATTCAATCCAAGATATTTTGAACCGAAGAGAGTAGTTTCTTCGCAGGTTGTAAAAGCTACTGTAAAATCTTTTATAGGAATATTTTCTTTAGAAATCTTTTCGAGTGTATAAAGAAGAACAGCAACACCTGCACGATTATCAACGCCGAGTACTGTATCGCCAGAAGAGGTTATTCGATCGTTAGTAATAATTGGTTTTACATTTTCAGTTGGACGAGCAGTATCCATATGTGCAGTCATAACAAAATCACCACCGCTTCCGATTTTACAAATCAAATTACCTGTATTACTACCGGTGTATTTTGATGAAGCATCAATTTCAACATTATAGCCAAGATTTAAGAGAAAGGATTGGATAAAATCTGCAAGTGGTTTTTCCTGCTGACTCAAAGCATTTATTCTTATAAGCTCGAAGAATATTTCTATGATTCTACTTGGATTCATTTTGTAACTCTATTTACAGTTATAACAAAACTTGTAATTTCTATTACAGAGTTACAAAAAAAATATTAATTTGTCAAGAAAAATTGTAACAAAATTTATTTGATATCCGAGGTGTGTCTCAATTTATATTTCTTAGAATTTGAAATTAAAATTGCACCAAACTTCTTTTCTTCTCAAACTCTATTTAGTTTAATCCAAATGATCTGTATCAAACTATCATTAAACTCAAATGCAAATAATCTTTTAGAAATGACCTTTAGAGCATATATTACTGGCAAGCAGTTAACACAAATTAAGCTTGGTCAAAAAGTCAAAGTTTTCGTTGATAATGTATCTGAAGAAAAGAAAGAAATACATGACGAGATTTATTTGGATTTAATCAAAAGCTGAATTCACTCCCAAAACTATTCAGACTAAAGATGAAAGAGAAAATCTAGTTTATGCAATCAAAACAAAAGTTAATAACGATGGTTTCATCAAAATAGGAATGTATGGAGAAGTAAAGTTTTAATCATAATGAACGCAATCGAATTACAAAGGATAACAAAAACTTATCCTTCAAAGAAGAATAAAATCATTGCAGTTAATAATGTTTCTTTCTCCGTTCGAGAAGGAGATGGAAAAACTTCTATTTTTAGAATTCTTGCAACTATTTTACTTGCAGATAATGGTATTGCAAAAGTTATGGAATTTGATGTAGTAAAAGATTATTCCGAAATCAGAAAAATCATTGTTTACATGCCGGGAAAATTTTCTTTATATCAAGATTTATCAGTTGAAGAAAATTTGAATTTTTTTGCCACAATATTTAATACTTCAATAGAAAAGAATTATGAACTAATTGCTGACATTTACAAACATCTTGAGCCGTTCAAAAAAAGACGTGCTGGAAAATTAAGCGGAGGAATGAAACAGAAACTTGCATTAAGTTGTGCATTAATTCATAAACCCAAAGTTCTTTTACTCGATGAGCCAACAACAGGAGTTGATCCTGTTTTGAAAAAGGAATTTTGACAAATCTTAATGCGACTGAAAAATCAGGGAATTACCATTCTTGTTTCAACTCCTTATATGGATGAAGCAAAAGTCTGTGACAGAATAGCACTCATCCATAATGGTAATATTCTTAAGATGGTCTCTCCAGAAAACATCGTTTATGGCTGCTGACCTCTACCTTTGCAGAAACCCAACAGCAGGCAATGTTTATTGCTTATTTCTTTATGACAATTTTCGTCTTACTTGGTGGTCTTTTCTCACCGATTGAAAATATGCCAGCGTGGGCAAGAGTTTTAGCTTACTTAAATCCGGTGAGCTATTTTATCGAAGTGATGCGTATGATTGTTTTAAAAGGAAGCGGTTTTTTTGATGTGATAAACTATTTGACCATTATAGTTGTATTTGCTATTATCTTTAATTCCCTTGCTATAATCAATTATAAAAAGATTCTCTAAAACAACAGAATATTATCCCACCGCATGAGTTTATAGTTTTTCGTCTTTCACAAAATGCTTTTTCTGAAAAACTATTCTTCGGAAGAATAATTTTCCAAATCTCCCCTTTTTATATAACCTTCTTTTATTAAACTATCTGCTGAGCGAAATAGAGTTATTGTCATTTCATTTGTATTGTTATATCCTGTGGATTCTATTTTAATTCCGTTAAGTTCTTTAATTACCTTTACACGAGCGATTAGTTTGTCATTCATTATCAAAGATTTTTCAATCTTTACTTTTTTAACAGGAATGTTCATTAATCCCCAATAAATTCCTTTTTTTGCATTAACAAGAAGAGAGTCAATCTCCATTTCGGTTCTGGATTGCGGAAAGGAAAGATAAGAAATGGCAGCAACAAATAAAGCAATGAAAAATATCTGTTGTTTCATTTTTCCCTCGAAATATTTGTTTCAATATTAATGATTTCTCACAAATAAAAAAACCTTTAAAGAATATAATCGGGAAAAGTTCTTATGATTAAATCACTCCTTATTTACTAAATAGACCCCAAAAGTAATTATGATACCACTGAGCAACATTAAAAAAGTAATTTCTTCTTTCAATAAAATCCACGCACCAATAAAAGTTATAAACGGTTCAATGTAAAGATATGCACCGACTTTTGCAGAACTCATTTCTCTCAATAGATATGACCAGATTACATAAGAAACTCCAGAACACAACAATCCAAGAAACAGAATATTAATCCATCCCAAAGCTGAAAGATTGATTAAAGAATAAAAATTGTTTTGATTGATGTTAAAAGGTAGAATTATTATAATCATTATCAGAAACAGATAAAAAATTGTTTTTACGGATGAAAAATTCAAAGTTATTTTCTTATTGATAATTGAATAAACTCCCCAGGTGAATGCACTTAATAAAACAAGCCAATCACCGATATTATTTATCAGATCAATATTAAACGGGTTTCCCTTTCCAACAAGAATAAGCAATCCTGAAAAGGCGATTATAATTCCCAAAAGCTTTTTAAATGAAATCTTTTCTTTGAAATAGAAATAACCGAGAATTGCCATAAATATTGGTGCTGTTCCTATTATCCAGCCTGTGTTTGATGCTGATGTAAATTTTAATCCTGTTATCTGAATCCATAAGTGAAAAACGGCAACTGCGGCAAGCAATAAAATCTTCTTGAGGTTATCTATATCAACAGAAAAAGAAATTTTTTTGATGATTAAAACAATTACAAGTAGACTAATAGCAAGAGATAATCTCATAACGATGATCATTTCAGGAGTAATCTCGTTTAATAATTGTTTTGTAGAGATAAAAGAAAGTCCCCAAAATAAAATTGGAAGTATGGGCAGGAAGAAACTGATTTTTTTATTCTTTAACAACTAATTTGACTTCTCCGTTTTTTTCGCAGAAGTATAACTTTCCAAATTATAATTTATCAGTCTGTCTGGCATAGGAAGTTTTACAATTTCAATTCCAGATTCGGTATAGAATTTTGTAGCGAGTGTATCATGAAAATCTGAAAAAACAACCAC
>OGCI01000675.1_pt1:20000-35081 | contig 35081 bp, 23 predicted proteins | sample 1570021 | NCBI WGS metagenome assembly OGCI01 (sample SAMN06264664, study PRJEB24512) | hot springs metagenome | isolation source: Hot spring water | place: South Africa: Tshipise | collected 2015-06-21 | reverse complement strand
TCGTTCGTTCCACGGCCTTTAATTTCGTACCAATTTCGACCGTCTTTAATTTCGTACCAATTTCGACCGTGTTTAATCTCGCACCGATTTCCACCGTGTTGAATCTTGCAATAATCTCCACCGTCTTCAATTTTGCAATAATTTCCACAATTTCCACCGCATGGGATTTCGCGACCCTTTTGTCGCCTCGCGCCTGAAGGTCAGGTCATCCCGCAAGGTCCGATAACTGCACCGGCTAATTCGTTGCCTTGCGTCCGGAGGTCAATTAGCAGGCGGACGGGCGTGCCCCTGCTTTGAATTTCGGAATAATTTCCCTCGCCTTGGATTTCGGAATAATTTCCAGTGCCCTGAATTTCACAATAGTTTCCAGTGCTTTGAATTTCGCGAAAATTCCGTTACCGCTGCTTCACCCGGGGGATACTTAACGTAACTGGAATCGTCGCCTCAGAAACCATTCCGTCGTTAAGAGACCCACGAATACCCCCCAAAACAATAGGGGCGAGAAAAGGGGGCGTTCCATGAAAACGCGTTTTTTTCGGGCCGAACGATCCAATTGCTCGATCAACTGATGAGCACTCGAAATATGCACGCACCTCCCTCCGGTGGCGGCGGCAATCCCCGCTAATGACTCTTCGTTCAAGTCGAGCTTTTCGAACTCCAGATTGGGCCGACCGACTTCCACGATGAGCTTTTCGGCATTTAAGGTCATTTCGCCCAATCGGGCGTGCACGGCAAGCTCGTAAGTTCCCGATGCTTTCGGCTCATAAGGGGCACTATAATGCCCCCCAGGGCCGGGCATAGGAGCAAGCTCCAGTTGCTCGGGGCGCCCCCCGGGGCCTCTGATTTCCGCGGTGACCTTCGCACGGTCGGTCCCTTCGCCTTGCTCGTCGCGAACAATGGCCGACACACTGATCAGTTCCCCCGGCTCGTAATGAGCCTTATCCGTACTGGCAACGATGCTCGCTTCGGCTTTCACCTCTTGAGCACGCCCCGCTAACCACCGCACCAACTGTCCCCAAAACTGGAGGAAAGGGGATTGCAGATCAAGAGCCCGCGGTCCTTGCTGCCAATTGCGCGTGGTATCGCCCGTAAATACGGCCGTCCGACCTTTCCCCACCGGTTGCACCGCAAGTACCGGCACCGGTGGGTCCTCAAGCGGGCAGACAGCTAACACAGATGCCCCCGGCCGGGCACCTCGTACCCGCGTGCAGCCGGAAAGATTCGGTAAGCCCCCGACCCTTGGAGGGGAACCGCTTCTGGGGAAAAAGTCCGCGATATTGGCGAAAATCGGATGATTTGCTCCCTCCGGAGTCAACTCCGGCAAGAACGGTTCGGTGATTTGTCCCACTTCCCGAGTCCCCACATCCACCGGCAAATCTGCCCCCAAAGGCGTCTCGCCGTAGCCTCCCGGCCCCAAGGAGTGGTAACCGCCCAGCATGACCAGGCCCGCACCCTCGCGAATTCGCTCGATCATGAGCCGCTGCTCCTGGGGGCGGAAAAACGAGCTATCCAAGTCGCCGATAATAAACACATCGAAAGCGGCAAACTGCTCCTTCGTCGTGGGGATTACTGCGAGCTCCAAACCTTCGATGTTCGTTCGGCGCATGAACTGATTGGATTTGGTGCGCACCAAAGCGCAAAACTGAACATCCGGGTCCTTGGAGAGAAAACGCTCAACAATGGCTCCGTATTCGGTCCGCAGCGTCCCCTCCAAATACAGAACGCGGATTCCCGGCTCCACCACGAGCGCGACGGCAGAACGTTCGTTGTTCTGCGCGATTTTCTCCTCGGCGACCGGCGAAACCCAGACCCGATAGGTGTGCCGGCCTTTCCGCGTGGGAATGAATTCGAAAGCCACCTCCTGCGAGCCGGGGGTATCGTCGAGGACCAACTCTGATTGCTCGATTCGCTCCCCATCTTCTTCCAGCGTCACTTGGACAACGCGGCCCGCCAGACCGATGGCTTCCACCGAGGCGGTAATTTTCGCTCGGTTACCCAACATCATCCTTTCGGGGCAGTCCAGGCCTACGAATTGAATATCGCGATAGGAAGCTTCGCTTCTTAAAGTCGCTCCCACGCCGACGGTGTGCACGGGGAACCCGACGCGCAGCGCCGCCTGCTGCGGATCCCCCGCGGCATTGTGGATGCCGTCCGAAAGCATAATCGCTGCCTCGATTTGCCCTCGCTCAACCGCGTAACGAGCTGCATCCAAAGCCCGGGCCAATGAGGTAGCTTCTCCATCCGGTTGTAAGGACATGAGCGCGGGCAATCCCTCCAGCTTTTGGGCCCGATCGGCGAAGGCAATGAGCCGCAGATCGAAAGCCTCTTCCAAACGGGGCCACCATACTTGAATCTGCTGCCGGGCCTGTTCGAAGCGGTTTAGCCCGCCGCTTGTATCCGCGATGCTCATGGATCGAGATCGATCCAAAAGTAGAATCAACGCAGGCCGTTCCTTGAGCTCGCGGTAAAAACTAAACACAGGGCGAAACAGAAGCAGCACAATGATGATAATCGCGGCGGCCCGCAGCAGGACCAGAATCCGCCATTGGCTCGGCCTGAGCATGCCGAAGGCACGCCAGTAAAAGCCAGTCATCACGGCGATGGCGGCAATCGCCACCCCGATCATGACCCAAATGCTGTGACCACCTTCAAGCGTGATTTCGAACACCGGATCAGGACCTCCGCCCTCTGCGGAATTAATCAGAGGATTTGACCGACTTGGCCGCCGCTTTTCGCTTCCCTTCTTTATAAGCCTCTTCCCCTAGTTTAATGCACTTCACGTACACCAAATCCTTCAGAGTGTGCCCAAAATCGCCTTTATCCCGTTTATGAAGCAGAAAGCGCTGCGGCGGTTCCTCCGGACGATACTTCACCGGCGGACCGGCTCCTTCGTCGAAAACCGGTTCTACGTAGATGATCTCCGCCAGCGGCCCGGTGATGGTCCGTCCATCCCGAAGGGTAATCGTATGTAGGTATTCACGTGCCGGATACGCTCGGCCTGTGTAGTACTTTTCGTTGACCGTGAGCTCCTTGAATCGCCATTCCTTTTCCATCCATTCCTTGGCGACCTGACAATCGATCTGCTTTACCGCAGTGAGGGGGATCTCGCGTTGCCGCTTCAAAGACTCATCATAAATTTTCAGCCGTTTGTCTCGCGTCATGTAAATCCGGCCTGCAATCACCCGACCGTCCGAAAGCTCAAGATATCCGAGGACGGCATCCTCTCGCGCAGTGGTTCGGGGACCAAACGGGTTGATGGCCGGCGGTTCATCGGCGGCAAGAGTAGCCGCCGAAACCAAAACGATGAGAATGCTTGGCGCCAAAACGGCCGGGATGTGACTTAGCGACAAAAGTCTCCCCCAGACCGGACCCGCCCCCAAAAGCGAAAAGATACCCGCCCGACTTGCTTTTAAATTTTCGGCGCAAATTCCCTTGGTGGCATAGGTTGCGGAATCACGCCCGGTTACTGATGGACTCCCTCTTTCCAGCCGAAGCAACCCCAAAGGCACAGGGGCCGAAGGGAGGAGCGTTTTTACCCCAGTTACGCGATCTTGTGGATTTCGAACGATCGATTCATGCCCAGTATTTTGTTTCATGGCTACGTACCCTTTCGGAGAGGACGTATGCTCCCGGTTACGCGCCTATCCAGAGCGCGCCTTGAGCTGACCGTGGGGATTCGCCCCGTGTCTATTTCCTCTTTTTCAATCGCAGGCGAAAGTCTCGCTCATCGCAAGGACAACTTTATTTGGAAATACGGCTTTATTAAAAAAAGCGGCCGTATTTAGAAATGCGGCATTTAAAGAATGTGGCGAATTTGTTCCGCAAAATCTTTGCCCGACGACTTTGCTTGGCAAAAGTCAGAAAGATTACCGCTTAAGTTCGCGGCTAATAGTCAAGGTTCCCAGATGAATACGACCTGAGTCATGGAGGACTCCCGCCGACTTTTTGCGAATCCAGCGACTCTGCTTTGTTACTTCTCCCGCAAATGGGATGCTTAACTTCGGCGGAAGATCCGCTCGGCCTTCCTCTTTCCTTTGGGTAGTAAGCATTTTGGAGGATCGATTGCCAGACCCTCATTTTCCATTTTTACCGGCTGAAACACGACTTGCACGCGGATAACTCGCCCGTCAAGATGATGATACCACCTTTGTGGGGGAATTTACCACTCGATAGCCTTATAATCTATTATCACCAATTGCCGCGACGCGATTATGTCCCCGAAGATCGGTCACAAGATCGGTTGCCAACGCCCACCATCAGTCCCCGGAGTCGGCTACAGACCGGCTCAGTTGTGAACAAGCTTGCCCCCGGCGCACCGAGTTGACTTGTCAAGATTTTTCGCTTGGGGTTTTCGGGGTTTAAGTGACGGTCGACGAACGATTCCCTAAAAGGTGCCCGGAGCTGGTTTCCCGAAAGTTGCCGCTGGGACAAACTTTGCCGCATAGGTAAACTGGGAGGGGTCGCGGGGCGAGAGTGCATCGCAATGCGATCTTCACCTTGCCCTTAGCAGAATTGGTGAAAATTGCCAATGGCTGGCAGATGGCCGAAGGCCCCGGAAGAATCGCTTCATCATCGCAGATCGCGTCATGCGGGTCCAAAAATACACTTCTCATTCGTGAATCTCATCCGCGACCACTCGGAACTCTCAGATGCTAACCTTCTGTGCTTGCAGGTGGTTCGGTGGCGGAATTTCTGCCCTCGGTCAAGTTGCCCATTCAAGAAAGACGCCCTTTCAGGATGACCTCCCGAGGCATCGGCGTGATGTGGCTGGTGGCGTTTGATCGTTCGGGTAGGGCGGATCGCTCCGAAGAATGACCGATTTTTCGGATTGTTGCGCTAAAAGGCATTGACGCTAGCATTTCAGGTCGATTCAATCCAAAATAGTGGCAGCGAAACCCGGACGGCCTCGGGTCGGAGCCAAGCGGGATATTTTCGGAGTAACCAGGCGGCTTAAACGCGTACCGTAACTCCGGAGCCCCCGTTGGGGATCGCGGCGAAGGCTAGGACAGAACTGACCCGGAATACCGGAATAAACGGGAATCTTGCGGCGGGGGATTGACACAGGAAAAAATCGCGGACTAAATGTTGGTTTTCATACTTGTCCACAGGGTCAACGGGTGAGATTCTCCCTCCCTAAGGCGGCCAATTGCAGGGCGTTTGTACTTACAGGAGTCTTCCGGATGGCCAAAGAGCGACGGTTGAGGGTGAGCGAAGTGGGCGATGTAACCATCGTGCACTTTGTCGACAACCGGATCACCGAAGAGCTGGGGATCCAGGAAATCGGCCAAGAACTTGTCGATTTGGTCGAACGAGAGGGAAGAAATAAGCTGATCCTCAATTTCTCCGGCGTGGGCTTCATGTCGAGTGCCGCTTTGGGGAAGCTGATCACGCTGAGTAAGAAGGTCAAAGCCCGAAATGGCAAACTCCGACTGTGCGCCATCCGGCCGGAAATCCGGGAAGTCTTTACGATCACCAAGCTCGATCGGCTCTTCGAAATCTATGACACTGAATCCAAAGCCCTTGAGAACTTTTGACCTGCGGCCTCGAAGTACCGGGTCGGTCGGTGTGTCCGAAAATTAGGCCGTTTCCCGACGGGATTTGCGGTTCGTGCATTCTCGTTTCTCGATTCACGCACGGACTTCACAAGATCCCCCAAAATCTTGCATATCCTTGCCAAAAACTCTCCACGGGTAGCCTTTAGTGATAAGGTTGTGCCGATTGGATTAGAACTCTCAATCTTGCATATCCCTCAAATTTCTCGCGCGTAGCAAGCTGTTCCATTTCTGGGCTGACCGCGGACAAACCGCAGACAAATCCTACCGCTCGGAATCTCATCAACTCGTCACACAACTCTACTCTTAACTCGTCATGCAACGTGTAAAAGATGCTTTTAAGCGCGCCCTGGTTGCCCTTATCTCGTCAAACAACTCGTAAGCTATCTGAAGCTATCTGACGTCGATAGGCGGCACCGATTTGGCGTCGCTATGCTGCGCAATTAGGGAGCCCGCACTCGATAAGGCAGTTTACTGAAGGTGGGGTACTTTTGCCGATTTGATGACCCCAATTCCGATGGACCTCGGTGGCTCTCGCACCGGAACTTCAAGGACAGTTACTTTTGATAGTATTATCATTATTATTTGCGTAATGAATCGAAAAATTCAGAGTGGTTTTGTGAACCTTCTCGAGCCTTCCGAGGTTCGCGTAACTTTCACTTTTCCGTGTTGACCTTGTTGGACCCTTCTGAGTTTCCGTCGGCTCGTAAAATGCCTTCGGAAACCGCAGGATTTACCGTGATTTCCGGCGCAGCGATGAATCGGTAGGGGGGGATTGTGCTTTTGCACGCCTGCGGGGACATGCGATTAAGTCAAAAGTCAAAAACAAACGGAGTGATAAGGCAAAAGCCAAACGGCCCTATACGGACTCAATGTAACTCCTCAATGTCTTGCTTTGGCTGAAACACGCTCTAATGATTCCTACGCGTGTGCTTTTTGGGGATGAGTATTCCTCGGCACGATGAATTGCGGGGTTAATTCGGTTCGCACCTCCGCTTGCGAGCTAAATTTTCAACAGAAGCTTGCAAGAAACTCCTTTTTTAGGTGGGCGGAAATCGGAAGAAATTCGGCGTTCGGGTTGCACGAAAGTCTCCGTTCCTGAATCTTCGTTGATGCGTGGTTGGGAATCCCCGCTCCAAAAGGAGCAATCAAAGAGAGGGGAAAAAAGCGGGATGATGGGGCTAGATTTTCCGAGGAATTAATGGCTCCTGACGAACAAACAACTCATACGTGGGAGCTTGATTTGCTGCCGAAAGGCGATCGGATGAAGCTTCCGTGGCATGCTCAGGATCTGTTTCGCCTCTCTTTTGCCGAAGGGCTTAAATAGAGAGGCTTCCGGTCCAGGGTATGGATTGCGAAGAGTTTGCTGATTCCGATGGCGTTTTCATTCCGGGGGTAATCACGACCCATTCGCTGTGGCTAGTTACGCCATAAACTACGCCGTGATCAGAAAATCGACGCATTCAGGGATGAAATTGCTAAATTAACCTGGTAAAATCGCCGTCTGCATGGTGTACAGGTACGCTGCGAAGTGGGGGATTTTTAAACCCATGCGGATGTCTTTTTAAGCGAGCGTTTGCCGCGGGGGGACTCTTTTCCGTCACCAAACTCGGCTTTTAGATCACCGATTATTGCGTCTGAGAACCAGATTTCTGTCAGATTTCTGTCTAAAATCGCTGAAATCATTTGGCTCAATCCGTCCGGCGGAAATGTTGATTGATTCCTCTGTGCAACCATACCTCTAGCACGAAGATTGATAGCACGAAGATTGATTTGTCGACCGAATACGGCGATGGGCTTGTGGTGCCAGCCCCCTTGAGACTTTACATAGCTGCGGGTAGTAGGACCAGATGCTGAGGAACTTGATAAAGTCAATAAAGCTTCTCTTTTTTCTCGAGTTTATGCCGTCACACCTGCGGCTACTGACCTTCTCTTTAGGGGGGATTCTGCTGGGTTTAACGGCGTTAACGATTCATCTTTCTCGGGCACCCTCCTACCTGACAGACGAGCCGGAGGCCTGCGTAAACTGCCACGTGATGCGGAGTGCTTACGTCACGTGGCGGCACAGTAGTCATGCGGAAGTTGCCCATTGCAACGACTGTCACGTTCCGCACGATTCCTTCTGGAAGCATTGGGCTTTCAAGGCGCAGGATGGGCTACGTCATGCTGCGATCTTCACGCTGCGATGGGAACCCCAAGTGATTCGTTTATCGCGGGGTGCACAACCGGTGGTGGAAGAAAACTGTCGCCGGTGTCACGGCCCATTGATCCACGCCAGCAGTTTGGCGAACTCGGGGCTGGATCAGCTCCGTTGCTGGGATTGTCATCGCGAGGTGCCCCATGGTCGGGTTCACGGACTTGCCACAACGCCCGGCTATTTGGATCCTGCTTTGCCACCTTTTGGTTTCGAAGATCGGCCCCCGGAAATCGGTGGCAGATCGCCCCGGCAGCAAGAGCCTGAATCGAAAGAAGAAAAGCCGTTAAGAGATGACTCGAGGGGGCGAAGCCGGTAGAAAACGACACAGACATGAAGAGTCGCTACAAGAGACTCAGGAGGGTGCGAGCCGGAAAAAACTTGTAGTGGAGAGGAAGTTGGATTGGAGGGGGATATGCCGGGAAGAGTCGCTCACACACAAAGAGTCACGAACTCCGTGGAAGGAGCGGCTTGATCGGCAACGGGGCCATATTCGCAATCCTTCCAGGAGAATCCTCGCAAAACTCGAGGTAAGCTTGGGATCATTTTTCCGAAAGCGAGCCAATTTACTCTTTACTTTTTTGTTCGTCTTACTTTTTTGTTCCTCCAGTTGGTAATTGGCAAAGGGACAAGAAAAGCCGGATTGGTAAAGCGGTTAAGAGAAGCTGGGTGGCAGAGAAGTGTAAAGGAGCCAACCTGCATGCGATATTCCGGATCTCAAAGTTCGCCAATTGTCGGGTGGATAGGCTGGGGTATCCTGTTGGCCTTGGCGGCAGGGGTATTCGTGGTAGGAATCCTCCTGGGGTCCATTTGGCAACGACGGCAGGAAGCCGTTCCGCCGAAGCCGCTTCAAGCCATTGATTACTGGGAAACCGACAGTGCTCGTTGGGCGGTCAACTTTCCGCGGCAATATGAACGGTATCGTCGCATGCTCGACGCAAGCACGCATACGAAATATGGCGGATCCTATCCGCGGGACTATCTCGAAGAATCGCCGATCAACGTAATCCTCTTTGCGGGAATGGGCTTTGCCAAAGACTATCGTCAAGCGCGCGGCCACATTTACTCCGTGAAGGATCTCACGGAAACCCTCCGATTGACACCGAAATCATCGGCGGCTTGTTGGGTATGTAAGACGCCCGATTGCCTGCCGGTTATGGAAAAACTAGGTCTCGAGCAGTTTTATGCTCAGCCTTTTAGCGCCTTCCGAGAGCAGATGACGCATCCGATCGGTTGCCGCGATTGCCACGATCCCCAGACCATGCGGCTTGTGATTACCCGACCGGCCCTCCGCGAGGCATTGGAGCGGCAAGGCCGAAACTTGGATGAGATCTCTCACCAGGAAATGCGGACTCTGGTCTGTGCTCAATGTCACGTCGAGTATTACTTCCGGGGGGAAGGTAATTATTTGACTTTTCCCTGGGACAAGGGAACCTCCTTGGAGGCGGTCGAAGCCTATTATGAAGAGCTTGGTTTTGCCGACTGGACCCATGCCATCAGCAAAACGCCGATGGTTAAAATCCAACATCCTGAGTACGAGTTGTATCTCACCGGGATCCACGCCTATCGCAATGTCGCTTGCGCCGATTGTCACATGCCTTATATCAGCGAAGGTGGGGTGAAGTACACAGATCATCACATTCAAAGCCCCCTGCTCAATGTGGCGAACTCTTGTGCGGTGTGCCATCGCTGGACGGAGGCCGAGATTCGGGCCCGAGCGGAAAGCATCCAAGATAAAGTGCACGAGACCCGGCGTCGGGCTGAGCAAGCCATCGCTTTGGCCCATTTGGATGTGGCGGCTGCAATGCAGGCGGGAGCTAGCGACACGGACCTAAAACCGATTCGGCAGCTGATTCGCCAGGCGGGCTTGCGATGGGATTTTGTGGCCGCGCAGAATGGGATGGGGTTTCACTCGCCGGCCGAATGCCTGCGGTTGCTTGCGGCGGCGGTCGACCTGGCCGGTCAAGCCCGGCAGGAGGCGGTGCGGGTCTTGGCCACACGCGGGGTAAGCCGACCGATCACTTACCCGGATTTCAGCACCAAGGCAAAGGCACAGGCCCTTGTGCAGCAATTTGTCGATGGCCAACCACCACGGCTTCTCCCTTGACCGCGTCGGGGCTGAAGATCCTTGTCAAAAAACCGAGATCCCTTGTTTCCCCGTAAACATTAGGCGAGAAGGGAAATAAGGGGGCGCCAATTCCTGCACTGATGTTGAACTGCCTTGTTTGCCGAAATTCAACGGGTGAAAACTGAACGGGGATTGATTAATCTGGGGTTCGACCATCCAGCGAGGGGTCGGGGGAGGTGTACATTCCGTGCGGCAATGGCAAATCATTTCTCGGCACAAGCCGATGGCGATCTAGGAAACTGTTTCCGCCAGAACTGAATATCCCGCGGATGGTAGCCGGGGAAAGCACTTCGGTTGGCTCCGGCTGAGTGTCCGCGGCTACGAAGCTGATGAACGGCCCTGCAACGAGGTGGCTATGCCTGTTTCTTTTAGCCAATTCGCCCGGAACTTGACGGTAGAAACGGCTTTCAATGTGTTGGCGAAAGCCAAAAGCTTGGCTGCCGGTGGGAAGCGCGTGATCGAACTGGAAATTGGCGATAGCCCCTTCCCCAGCACTTCAGCAGCCAAAAGGGCGGGCAAAGCAGCCATCGATGGCGACTGGACCCATTACTGCCCGTCACCGGGGCTGCCGGAGGTCCGTGCCGGTATTGCTGAATTCATGAACCGGCGTTATGGGTTGAAGTTGGGTCCGGACAACGTCGTCGTGGGACCGGGAGCCAAGATCTTTGAACTTTTCTTCTGTGAGCTTTTCCTCGACCCGGGTGACGGTGTCCTGGTGTTCAGTCCGTATTTCCCCACATATGTCCCGAACATTGCGCGGCGGGGTGCGCGGATCTGCTTTTCGCGGCTGACCCAATCGCGGCAATTTCGCCCCGATTTGTCGGACGTAGAGCGCTTCTTGGCTGAGGACCCGAAACCCAAAGCGATTCTGATCAATTCCCCCCACAATCCCAGCGGAGGGGTTGCCCTCCGTGAGGATTTGGACGGATTAAGCCGATTGGTTCTGGGACGCGATGTGGCGGTCTTTAGCGACGAGCCTTACGACCGCATGGTGTGGCAAGGCGAACACCGCAGTCTCATTCAGATCCCGGGGATGCTTGATCAGACGGTCGCCGTTTACACCTTCAGCAAATCCTACAGCATGAGCGGCTGGCGGATCGGTTATGCGGTGGCCTCGGCGAGCACGGCCGATCGGCTGGCTCAGTTGATCAATTCTTCGCTTTCGTGCACACCGCCATTCGTCCAGCTTGCTGCTTTGGCTGCTTTGAGGGAGGATGAAGGGGAAAGCCAGCAAGCGATGGCCGCTTTTCGCCGCAAAGTGGAAATTCTCGTCCGCGGGCTCAACAGGATCGAGGGTGTCCAGTGTTTGATGCCCGGGGGCACTTTTTATATTTTTCCGCGCGTGGTGCCTGTCTGCAACCGACTCAAGATTACTTCGCACGGCTTGGCCATGTACCTGCTGGAAGGTGCCGACGACCATCTGGGGGTGGCATGCTTAGGCGGGGAATGCTTCGGGGAAGCCGGGGCCGGTTTCCTCCGATTTAGTTGCGCGGAGCCAGATGAACGCCTGGAAGAAGCCCTAGCGTTTTTACCCGAGGCCTTTGCGCGCACCGATCGCCTGCGACGCTATCTAGAAGAGAATCCTCAGTACCGTTTAACCGTGCCCTACCCTGAGGATTGATCCCCTGTCCGGATGACCGAGCGATTCCCTTGAAGGCCCGATCACTCAACGAGGGCAAGTTGGCAGCATTTTCCCAGCGAGGCAGCAATCATTCGCCGGTAGATCCCGGAGCATTCGCATGATAGGGGAGGGTCTCCCCGTTCCAACGCTGCCTTTGGGCAGATCGCTTGCAGAAAAACCACCTTGCGCAGCAAAGTAGCTCCCGAAGCACGAGGAATCCCAAAGAATTTCGTTAGGACTCTTCGGCGCTTGATGCCGGACAAATTGGAGGTTTATGCACCGCAATCCGAAGCATAAGTTTGCAGGTGTGTAAACCCAGAATCGAGCCATGGAGCGAATAATGCCTGTGGACCTGTAGGGGCAATCTGCCCTATTGCCCCGCCGAAGCGAGCTCTTCAATTGCCGGAAGCATTCGGCGATGAGAAGGCATCCGGCCGGAAGGATGCTTTGCTAAGCCATAGACCTCCCCTTACTGTTATAATGGGGCTGAGTCCCGTTATTTTAGCGGGAGCACATGCTTTGCCAGGCGATAGCGCCTTCCGTCACTGTTGCTGCGGAGCAACGAAGAGAAACACGTTCGTATACAGGGGTAAGTGGCGGTAGTAAACTTCTAGCAGATAGATCGATAGACATGTGACGTAAAGCCGCCCGCCGTGATCGGCCCAAGCATCCGGCTTTGGCTTTTGAGGATCCCAACTGCCGGCTTCCCGGCCCGTCTTGATTTGCTGAGCCGGCACGACTTGGCGCATCACCTCGTTCCACTTTTTCCAGTATTCGCCCTCCATGTGATGACAGACTTGGGTGGCGTAGTACCAGTAGTAAACATTCGGCTCGCCATACGAGATGAGATTCTCGGGCTGAACCAGGTATTTGACGCCGTCGACTAGTCGCGAATCATTCCGCGCCCAACCTAAGTATTGGCGACACAGCAGGCCTTCTGCGGTCATAGTCTTGGTGGGTTCATCGCCCCGCTGATACGAATAGCGCGATCCCCCCGAATGCGACACCCGATCCAGAAATCGCTCGATTTTTCGAAAGACATCCGGTGGAACCTCCAGCCCTGCCATCCGTGCGCTTTGAAGTGCCATCACCACCCAACCGGTGACGGAAAGATCACTATCGGCTTGGGGTGAATATCGCCACCCGCCTTCCGGGCTTTGCGACCGCAGCAAATATCCGATAGCCCGCTCCGCAGGCTCGCGAAGCTTCGAGTCTTTGGTCATTCCCAGTAATTCGCACAAGGCAATGGTGCATTGAGCGTTGGTATAGAAACGGTGATTGAACGGACCTTCGTTGTAGAAATTCCCCTCGCTATCCTGTTGGTCGAGCAACCACCGCCATCCCCGTTCAATATTGGCCTTGAACTCGCCCTTGGTAGGGGTTTGTCCAGCTCCTTGAAAAGCCAACAAAGCCATGGCCGTGGCAGCCACTTGATTTTCCCAATCCTTGCGAACTCCGTCGGAATACGGCCCACAAAGACTCCACGCCCCATCCTTAAGCTGATTTCGGGCCAACCATTGTAGCCCCAATCGCACGGCGGCTTCCGTGGTTGCCGTACCCCCGTATGCTCCGAGCAGGGCTTTTTTCATCCCCTCTTCCCGACCAGAAAGGGCCAACCCAATTTGCGTGGCGTGAAGGTCACTGGTCGAATGAGTACTTTGCGGCGTGAAAAGATCGACCTCAGGCGGCGCAGCGAACGGGTTATCGACCGGCAGGAGGTTTTCCGGGGTCAAGATCGGTTCGTCGAGACGCTCCGAATCCGTTCCCGCCAAAAAAGTATCAAATTCCAGTTGCTCGCCGAGCTTTTCAGCCCAAACGGTTTCCAGTTGCAATTGTCCGCGCCCCAAGGCCGGCAAAATTATTAAGGCCAATATGATCAGTAATCCTGCGTGAAAAATAGCACTGACCAGCCAAGGCGGGGCATTCAGAAGAAGGTATTCCAGGATGTCACGTTTTGGCGCGACCGCTTGATCCTCATCGGTGGCATCGCGACGTTGAGACGCGCCGGGAGCGCTTGGAGAAGCCCCCGGAGCTTGTCTTGCCGGGACCGCTCCTTGCGGGGAGGCGGCAACCGGCGGATTGGTTCGGCCCGACGGGCCTGTTGGCACCTGCGCCCGTTGGGACCTGGCGGCCGGAGCACCCTCCGTCTGAGGTGAAAGGCCACTCGACCGCGGCGAAATGCGGTCGGCGGGTGCAGAGTGCGGTGCACTGGGGCGACGTGGCTCGGGAACCGTAGGAGAATCGTTTTTCATTCCAGACCCCCTCAGAGGATCGGGGCTTCGTGACACAGGAATTTTAGTTTTGTGTTTGGATCGGTGCCAACCGTGTCAGGGAATCCTGAAAACTAACGTATCGAAGAATTCTGAAAAGTAAGAGAATCCTGAAAAGTAACGGGTCAAAGAATGTCGTACCATTCGTTTCCCCCCGAAACAATGACGGTATCAGAAAATCCTGAAAAGTAATGGGTTAGAGAATTAGAAGAAACAAGTAATATGAAGCGATAAAGGATTGGTAGCAGTACGAAAGAATTCTTAAGAATTCAAAAGAATTCCCTGGAATTCTCAGTGGAAATCTCCGAAGCGAGAGCCCCTGGATGAGCAAAATTCTCGAACGAGCAAATCATGGGGAAATCCCCTTGGTGAAACGTCAAGGTTTCCTTTAGTAGAAGGTTGGCACGAAGTTACTTAACATCATCACCTTAACAAACTAAATAGTGTTTTGGGTTCGAAAGGTCCGGAACTGGCTCGAGTTGGGAGAAATGCCACGACGGAGAAATTTCTGCCAATATTTTTGTGAAGAATCCGAATCTGAGTGCTATACGATGAGTTTTACCACGGGCCGATCAAAAACTGATGCATGCCATCATATGAACGTATGTAGGGGAAAGAAACTTCGAAGTGTACAAGGGAAAAAACTGTACTAGGGAAAAATGAACGTATATGAACGGCTCAATCGATATCGATTGGCTGTAAAGAGCTAAAAACATGTTGAACGAGTGAAAAGAACTCACTTTATCACAATTTAAATGTCTTAACCATTACTAAAGGCATGAATTTTTTGCCTCTTTTGATCTGGGAAGATACAAGTCGTTTTTTGGGCTGAATCTGCTCGTTTTGCTGCGCATGTTATTTATATTTTTTATTGGAGGGTCATTAGACGCCTTCCCGAAATAATTTGATTGGGCGTGCGTCCTAGGGTAAACTCGATGACGAGCAAGAAATTAATTTTGCCCCCTCTAGACGCTTTGAACCAGTTTTGAGATATTCTCGTAGCACATCAAGGCGGAACCACATTCCGGAGTGAAAAAGGCGAAAAAATTTTTTTCGAGCCCCGGTTGACAACCGCCGAATTAACTATAGAATCATGAATGCCAAAGGTGAGTGAGCGGTGAGCCACCGCCGAAGGCGGTCTAAAGATCTTTGACAATTTGGTGATGTGCGCGTGTAGATTGCCCCTGTTTCAGCCAGGCAAGACTGGAAAAACGGGGATGGACCTCCTAGTCGCGACCGGGAGGTCCGGGAGAACCTTTCCGTTGGTTAGCGATCTGTCTCTTTTTTCGGAGGCAGTAAGCAAATACCAATCAAGT
>OGCI01000675.1_pt1:0-17500 | contig 35081 bp, 23 predicted proteins | sample 1570021 | NCBI WGS metagenome assembly OGCI01 (sample SAMN06264664, study PRJEB24512) | hot springs metagenome | isolation source: Hot spring water | place: South Africa: Tshipise | collected 2015-06-21 | reverse complement strand
AATTCCCCAGATTCGGACCGGTGAACGCGCGAGGATTGCCTCGACCAAATCTCCGGAGCAAGTGTTGAGGCTGGCCGCACCGACCTCACGCCGGTTTTTCCGGAGTATTTTGGCAGGCGTCTGGTTCCGCAGGGTTTTCGATGGTCTTTTCGGCGGAAAGCGGTGAAGCTACAGGGGTATCTGCTGGAGCCGGGGGAGCGGATACCTTCTGGTAGCCCAAACTTTTCAATACTTCTAAGATTTCGCTACAGGTGGGAAACATCCGGCCACTGGCCCGTTTGTAACAGTCCAGGGCCGTCATAAACTCGATCTCCTCCGGGGTGTAGTCGCGTTCGCATGTAGTCGGGTCGATTTGCCGGCGACGATTTACTTTCTGCCGCCGCTGCAACTTGCGACGTTCCACAGCGACCGGAATATTCTGCTTGCGGCGATCTTCCCCGCTGCGACGATCCTTCCCGGACCGCCGGTCCAAGGTCACGACGTCCGGCGGCAATTCTTCTGCGAATTCTGCTTGGGGGAGCGCTGATTCTCGAGTCGCGGCTTTCTTGTTCAAGGATTTCACGGCTGATGTTTGCAACTTTTTCTGCGCGGATCGAGTCGGTTTGGCAACGGTTCTAACCACGGAAGTAGTCTCCCTCACTCAAGCAATTTTGACCTTTTCGGGATATTGGCCGGGCGGAGCGGCTTTCTGGCTGCTTGCCTACAGGGCCTTCATGGTGGCGTGCGGTGATTGGGCTCGGCACGTCCTCGCCGACTGGAAGTCTGTTGGTAGATCCGTTAAACTTTTGATGCTGGTCGGCTTTTGAGTCGAAGGACCTAGTGGCCGACTTGCTACGCCTTGCCTGAAACATGCAATTTCCCCAGACATAATACCTTACCGTTTGGCCTAGTGACGGTAGGGGATAGCTGAAAAAGTTAGCAGGATAAGGAAACTTGATCGGTTTTTCCGAAAATAGGGTATAAAGGGGCGGGGGCTGTCGGAAGCCGCTTTGCAGAGTGCCTAACTGGCGTGACTTCGGTTCGGATACCCCTGGCTGGCTCGGAAGCTTGCTGCGGCCGCTCCGATCCTGTGCTGCGGTTGCCTCAAAAATTCGGCAACTGCCTCAATTCGGCAAGTGCCTGGTTCGGCCTCCACCGAGCATGGGGGTCATTTGGGCTCGGCAAACCGGTAATTTCGCCGCAGAGGAGAAAGCCTCCATGCCGGAGGGGTAATAGACCGCGGAAACGTAAGCTCACCGCGGAGATGAGAAAGGAGAAAAGTCGATCTGCTTAATGGGGGAAAATCGGGGTTAATATGAGGCGGAAGGAGAATCGTTTTACGGCGGCAATGGTGGGCTTTCCCCCTCGAGATTTCGAAACTTTAGATTGAAACTTTTGGTTGCGAGTGAAGCCTAGGATTCTGCCTCGGCCAGATAGTCCAAGCTTGAAGCGATTTGAGTTTTAGGATTCGGTGACGGGGGAACAGCGGGGAAAATCGCGGGAAATTCAGTGTTTAATCCCCGAAATTGAAACTGGCGGGCTTAAGGAGGCCGAATTCCTCAGCCTGAGCGGCCCGCCAGGGATCGTAACTGCTGATTGGGGGTCGATTTACGGGGATTGAGTAATACCTTGGAATATTTGAAATGTATAAGTGCGATTGTCTAAGATTCAAGGGAGCGAAAAGCGAAAAGAGAAGTTTAGTCAAACCCGGGGTAGGTTGCTTGGATCCTGACTTTAAGCGGAATCGTGGATGAGAAGTCTCCATTTCTTTAAGTCTTATTTCAAAAAGTCTTATTTCAAACAGCATCAATCAGTTTGACATGCCCCAGTTGCGGCCGTTCCGAAACGCCGATCCTCCCCGAATCGTCCATTTTTGGGAAAACTGTGCGAATTACACTTGGCTGTATCGGCCGCTGACGTTAGACCTCCTGGAGCAACACGTTCTGGCAAAAATTTACTTCGACCCCCGTGGCTTCATTCTGGCGTGGGAGGACTCTCAGTTAGTCGGATTTGCTCATGCGGGCTTTGGTCCGCAGGATGACCGCTCGGCCATCAATCGTGAGATCGGGATCGTTTGCATAGCGTTGACCGCGCTGGAGGAGCAAAACACAGGCTTGCTCGAAGAATTGATCTGTTATTGCGAGCAATATCTGCGGGAAAACGGGGCGAAGTGTGTCTTTGGTGGGGGATTTTCGGATTTTGAGCCTTTTTGGTTAGGGCTTTATGGGGGGCCCCGCTTGCCGGGGATCCTTGATGAGCATCAAGCGGTGCAAGATGCTTTTCGCGAGTTGGGTTTCCAAGTTTCGCACCACACGCAACTATATCGTCTAAGCTTGGGCGACTTTGTTTACCCATTTGCCCAAGTCCCCTTAGCTCACCAAAGGAATTTTAAGGTAATGCGACTGGATAGCCCGCCTCCCATGAGCTGGTGGCAGGCGTCTCTAATAAGCGGTCTGGAGCTGGAGTATTATGCGGCGGTGCCCGTCGCAGGGGGCGCCCCCGTCGCTTGGGGATCGGTTCGCTCGCTGGAACTGAGCCGGGCCGCCGGCCTGGGAAGCTGTGTGGGTTTGATGGACTTGGTGGTTCACCCTTCCTGCCGGGGACGAAACCTTGAGATTTATCTCCTTGCTGAAATCGCTCGACATTTGGCCCGCCAAGGGGCCCACTGGTTAGAAGTCCACGCCCACGATTGGCTACCTGCTAGCCACCAGCTTTGTCAGACATTAAAGATGAATCTTGGGCCAAAAGGCACGGTGTTTTTAAAGAGGCTCTAAAGCCGGGCAAGACCCCTGCGGATACCCTGGAATTGCGCTCGAAACCTGGCTTCGCGCCGATCTGCGTCGTGTCCTTTTGCCAGGGTGTTTGCTCGTATCGTAGCGGAGGCAACCGACGATTTGCTTTGAGGGGGCGATTTTATTTCGAGGGGGGCTTTGATTTTGTTCCGAGGGGAAGGTTCGATTTGGACGGAAGGCTTTCATTCCGAGGAGAGGCTTTGATTTGGAGGGAAGAGTTGAAGAAGCTTGCCCCGGTCGATTTTTCCCAATTATTGCCGGAGTTAAAATGATGCCAGCGCATTAATCCCGCTTCGGCTGATTCGATTCGCATGGACGAACTGCACATCGTACAAGTAAGTTTGTCAACGACCCCGTTAAAGCAGATTTAAGCCAACCGGGCGGAACTGACATGAGCGAACTTAACCTACAGGCCCTTACGAGAAAGTAGCCGCCACCTACCCACGTTGAGTGGCGTAGGACCGCTTGGGAATTTCCGAAGAGTGCGTGTGACAAAAATTACGCCAAGGGCAGCCCGGAATACATCGAAATAGTGCCGGAATACATCGCGATCCTGATTGGCTAGATCGTGGAAATGGAGATCAACCAGATCGTGATCGTTCAAAGTAACTTTTGACCCGGAAGAAAGTGCGGTGAAGCGAGGATGGTCAAAGTCATTTTTCCCGGTGGTGAATCGATCGAGATCAGAGAGGGACTAACGATTGAGCAATTAGGCCAACGCCACTGTCCCGATTTGGTAAGCCGCTCGATTGCGGCTCAAGTAAACGGCCGGGTTTTGGACTTGGCGGCAACTCTCCCCCAGGAGGATGAAATAAAGCTGCGTTTCCTGACGGCTGAAGATCCGGCCGCCCTGGAGGTGATGCGGCACTCGTGCGCGCACGTTATGGCGAGGGCGGTCATGCGGCTTTTTCCGGGTGTGGAACTTGCATTTGGCCCAACGGTGGAAAACGGGTTTTATTACGATTTTCGCACGCCCACGCCTATCTCGGAGGAGGATTTCCCGCGGATCGAAGCCGAAATGGCGAAGATCATCGCGACCGACGAACCCTTCGAACGGCTGGAGCTTCCGCGGGATCAAGCCATTGCCTTGTGTCGGGATTTACAGCAGCCGCTCAAAGTCGAGCATATTGCGGAGAGTTTGGCCGCCGAAACGACGCTTTCGTTTTATCGTCAAGGGGAATTCATCGACCTGTGCAGCGGTCCGCATGTCCCCAAAGCCGGATTTATTGGCGCTTTCAAACTGCTTTCCGTCGCCGGGGCTTACTGGAAGGGAGATGCTTCCCGCGAGCAGCTTCAGCGGTTGTACGGAACGGCATGGTTTACCGCGGAGCAGCTGGAGAATTACCTCCACCAGCTCGAGGAGGCCAAAAAGCGGGATCATCGGGTCCTCGGGAAGCGGTTGGAACTTTTTTTGATCGACAGCTCCGTGGGCCCCGGCTTGGTGCTGTGGCTGCCCAAAGGCTCGGTCATCCGCCGCGAGCTGGAAACTTTCATTTATCAGGAGCTCTTGCGGCGGGGCTATCAGCCGGTTTACACGCCTCATATCGGTCGAGTGCAGTTATACGAAACCTCGGGACATTACCCGTATTATGCCGATAGTCAGTTCCCGCCGATGCAGCTTGCGGACGGTGAGCGGTACTTGCTCAAGCCGATGAATTGTCCGCATCATGTAACGATTTACCGCAGCAAACCGCGAAGTTATCGGGATTTGCCTCTGCGTTTGGCAGAACTCGGTACTGTGTACCGGTTCGAACAGTCGGGTGAACTGAGCGGCATGACCCGGGTCCGCGGTTTCACGCAGGACGATGCACACATCTTTTGTACCGAGGAACAAGTGCCGGCGGAATTTCAAGCCTGCGTGGAGATGACCCAATTTGTGTTAAAGACCTTGGGGCTTGCGGACTATCGGGTAAGGCTCGGCTTTCGCGATCCACAAAGTACGAAGTATGTGGGCAGCAGCGAGACCTGGGCTAAAGCCGAGGCAGCCTTGGAAGCGGTTTGCCGCCAGATGGGACTGGCCGATCTTCGCATCGAGCGAGGCGAGGCTGCTTTCTACGGACCGAAGGCTGATTTTTTGGTCACCGATTGCATCGGGCGGGAATGGCAATTGGGCACCGTACAACTGGATTATAATCTGCCTAGTCCCCAACGCTTCAACCTTCAGTACATTGGTCCCGATAACATGCCCCATCAGCCGGTGATGATCCACCGCGCCCCCTTCGGTTCGCTGGAGCGATTTGTGGGCATTTTGATCGAGCACTTCGCAGGGGTGTTCCCGGTGTGGCTTTCGCCGGAACAAGTTCGCGTCATGACCGTCAGCGAAAAAGTGGAAAGCTATGGTCGCGACGTAGCCCAGCGCTTAATCGCTGCGGGGATTCGGACGAGCGAAGATTACCGCGCCGAAAAGATCAACTCCAAAATTCGAGACGCACAGTTGGAGCAGATCCCTTATATGGTAGTCTTGGGCCGGCGAGAGGCTCAAGAAGGAACCGTATCGGTTCGGCATCGCCGCAAGGGCGACTTGGGGAGCATGAGTCTCGAGGCACTCATTAACCAATTACTTCATGAAATTTCCACGAAGGCCTTGCCGTAGACTCTAGCAAATGGGCGGGGCGACGATAATCTGGGCATTTGGAGTGGAAAAACCTTTGGTGTAGTAACACGTTAAATTTCTTTGGCTTCATGCATTTTCCTCGCCTCAAATGGCTTGCAGTTTTAGAGAGCTTGCCCGCGGGGCGAGATGATCATTCGCGAGGGAGTAAAGACCATCTTGAGATCTCGATTGAGGTCAATGAGGAATTAGAGGTACACACGACGAGAGTTGATCGCCGGGCATCGGGATCGGAAACCCGGGTGGGGTCTTAAGCCGCCGAGCGCGTTTTTTCGGACCCCCGGGTAACGTGCAAAACGCGTTGGGAGCGGGTTCGCTTCTTGGGCAGAGTACGGGTGATTACCGGTTTTTGGTGGGGCACCCAAATTCACTCAAAATTTTAGGTTGGGCCTCTTGACAACCAGAATTTGCGGATCATCTATGTGAGTTAAACGGATTATCCGTTTGAGTGGAGTTTGCCGATTAAATGAAAAGCGGGATGGTGTTCGCCAAGCCACGCCGCCTGCCAAAGGCATTGCAGATTTCTTAGGTCAAAGACAGGTTAAAGAAGCAGGTTAAAATAGAGCGTTTATTACCAGTTGTGGGTTTGGTTAGCACTGAAGGTTTTTGTTGCCGGGGTTAAGGGGAGAGTGTGACTATCGAAACGAGATCGCAACGGGTCAACGAACAAATCCGCAGCTCGCCGGTGCGGGTAATCGGGGTCGACGGGAAACAGCTGGGAATCCTCCCCATTGAGCAAGCTCTGGCTTTGGCTCGGGAGGCAGAGTTAGACTTGGTGGAAGTGGGCCCATTGGAGCGGCCACCCGTCTGCCGAATCATGGATTACGGAAAATTTAAGTACGAGCAGCGGAAGCGCCAGCATCGGGCCCAAACTCATCAGGTAAAAATCAAGGAAATCCGGGTGAGGCCGCGCACGGGTAAGCACGACCTGGAGGTGAAGATCAATCGGGCCAGGGAGTTCCTCCAAGACAAAGACAAGGTTCTCGTGACCGTGCAATTCAAGGGGCGCGAGCTGGCCCACGTCGAGGAAGGGCAGCGGGTGATGGCGGAGATCCTTCAGGCTTTAGAGGATGTTGGTCGCTTAGAAAGCCCCCCGGCTAATCAAGGAAAACGCCTCGTTTGTCTCTTGGCTCCCAAGTAGCGCGGGGAATCTTCCCCGGGTGATCCTCCGATATAACCCCCGGGCAATGCGCGATGGGATGCCGGAAAAAAGGCGGCGGGCGCCCCTGGGACTCTGATGCCAAATGCGGCCGCATCCTAAATATGCCAATTTGCCCGCATCGGTAACGTACGATCGAAAAGGTGCTGGCAAGAATTCCGGCAGAGTCCTGTAAGCCAGTTCTGGTCAATAGTGCGTCGATCGCGGTTGCGGTTGCCGCTCGGATTTCTCGACCAAACGTCCTGCGGCGCCCCCGATGTACTATGGAATTTTGCTTTTCTTTGCGCAGCTTACCTCTAAAGCTTTCTTTATGCCTTTTTTGCCATTTTATTCGCTGAAGATAGGGACCTTTATTTACTGAGGATAGGGACCATGCCGCGGGGGGTGGAGCCAAACATCTATCGGGCGGTTAATCCCCCGGGAGGGTATGGTCGGGAGGAACCGTGGCATAAAAAAAGTTCGAATGGGGGGAATCCGATATTTTCCTGGGGCCTACTCACAGTTCACCTAAAGCCGATTGAGGGGCAAAGCTATGGATTCCGGCTGTAGAAAACATTTCAAAGATTACAAACAAATGCAACAAATAGTTGTGATTTCGTTTGCGAGCGGTAGCCCAGGTGTGTCGCCCTCGGAGGTTGCCGCACATTTATGCCGGGTCCCCTTCCTTTTTCTTACCTTGGTTCATAAACTAGCAGATTCCCTTGCCGAGCCGGTTCCCCTTCATGAGGGCGATGCGGCAATCACCGGATCCGGCAGGTACTACGTAAGCCAACATTTCGCGAAATGATGCCATGCAAGCCGCTCGAATCTCGTGAAACATACGGTTTACGATTTGTGCGGCAACACCGGCGCTCAAAATTTGAGATTTGTGAAACTATCCAATTTGGTCAGGGGAAGTCTTTGAACGCTGGTTAGCGGAATTCAAAGAAGGCCTGAAGATTTTTGCCGAATCATCGATCGTTTGACGGCTGGTTGGGCTAATTACCGCGTTGGTAAACCACCTCGGTTCGCAAACTGTATTTTCGGCTGGCGGAATATTCGGCTGGCGAACTCCTTGGTTTGCCCCACACGTGGCGTTTCGCACGCGGCCTAGGAAAGCAATCGTTGAAACGGGTACACAGTTTTCGCGAAGATTCAACAGCAGACACGACGGTTCATCGGTACAAAATGCGGATTTGCGACAATGCCTAAACAAAAGACGCGAAAAGCGGTAAAAAAACGGTTCCGTTTGACTGCCACTGGTAAAGTTCTTCACCGCCAGGCGGGGACCAGTCACCTGGCTACCCGAAAAAGCAAGAAGCGCCGTCGGCAACTTCGCGGCACGACCGTGTTGGCTCCGGTGGTAGCAAAGCGGATCCGCGTGGCTCTCGAAGGGGTCAGCTATTAAGTGTTATTGTGTTATCAAGTAAGGGTATAGCACGCCGGTTAGCCCAGGCCGAATAGACCGCAAAATAATCGGCGGAAAAGGGGATCATTCGGCTTAGTAGGTCTTCGTAGGTATTTACTGGTGCGGGAAGTTGCCGGCTAAGCCGACGGGAATCGCGGGCGGCAACGACACGGGTAGCTTACCGGGTATTTCCGGCCCGTGTATTCGTGCTGACGCAAACCCGTAGCCGCGGCCCGGATTCGCAGAGATCTACCAAATCCGCACAACCACGGGGAATGTCAGAGATTATTTGGACTAGATCAAAAATCGGCGAGGGAAGTCATTAGCGAGGCAAACTATGAGGACGCGTAAAGGTGCGGCTCGTCGCCGCGCAAAGAAGCGATTGTTCCGGCGCGCCGAGGGTTTTGTCGGCGGTCGGAGGCGACTTTTGCGAACGGTCAAGGAGACGCTCATTCGGGCGGGGTGTTACGCGTACCGGGACCGACGCAATCGGAAGAGGGACTTTCGAAGGCTTTGGATCACAAGAATTAGCGCAGCCGCTCGGGCGCAAGGTCTCCGTTATAGCGAGTTTATCCACGGGCTGCATGAGGCAAAAATCGAGCTGGATCGGCGAACCTTGGCCGAAATGGCCGTGCATGATCCCGAGGGTTTCAACCGGGTCGTGGCCCAGGTAAAAGAAACGCTGGCCCAGCTCGCGGTGACCGCCGGTTAAGGGCGACTTTGTTTCACCGCCCGGCCCCCGAAAGCAACGATTTTTTCCTTTCAATCGAGCTGCCGTCGGGTTCCTTGATTGGTCCGGCCGCCAAAAGCGACGATTTTCGCTCAGCACGCTCTCAGTTCAGAGCGTTTTGAATTGTAAGAATGCTCCCCATTCTGCGTTCCAGAATTCGCTGGCTCAAGCGTTAGATTTTCGGGGTTGGTCGTCGTCGATCAGCTCCGAGCTTCCGGCCGATTAAGGGAATTTGAAAAAGCCCGGCTTCGGCAGCGGGTAATTGCCCGTGGCATCCGGTGTGACCGGGGGCGGAGTGTCGAAGTTGCATTCCTCCGGCGGGGGGCCAAACTGAAAGTCCGATTGGCTGACTTGTTCCCAAGTCAACTCCTTTCCTGAGTAGCAAGCCAATTGGCCCATCACCGCTACCATGGTGCTTTGCGCCATGTGGTAGCCGCTATTAATGGGCTCGCCCTTTCGGACCGACTCGATCAGAGCCTTTTGCTCCTCGGCGTGGGCATCGTTTCGGGGCTTGTCATAACGCCATTTTGTTTCCCCGTCGATTCGGCAATTCATCAGGTCGCACGTACCCTTGGTGCCGAGGATGATATCGTTGTAATTACCGTAGCAATTGATCTGGGTCCGGCAGAGTGCATAAACGCGCGTACCCCCGGGGTACTCGTAGACGACCGTGTGGTGGTCGTACATATCGCCGTATTCCTCGCCGAACGAGGCGGATCGCCCTCCTAAGCCGAAACACCAGATCGGCAGGTTTTCTTGCAGGGCCCAAGCTACCCGATCCATATTGTGGACCAAAGATTGGGCCACATCATCGCCGGAAAGCCAACAAAAGTGATACCAATTAGCAAATTGGTACTGTGTTTCTGTCCATTCAGGATTTCGGCGAACTAGGCCGTATGGCCCCCGCAAAAACATCGCTTGAATGGCCACAATATCGCCGATGGCCCCGTCGTGAATTCGTTTGATAGTCTCTTGGAAACCGAAGTCGAATCGGCTGTGAAGTCCCGAAACCGCACTGACGCCCTTCTGTTTAGCCAGGTCGCAAGCCGCCTGGGTCCGCCGTGCTCCAACCGGGTCAACTCCATGCGGTTTTTCCACGAAGACATGTTTCCCGGCTTTAACGGCGGCTTCCATGTACATGGGATGGAATTTTGAAGCACACGCGATCAGGACCACGTCGGAGCAATCGATGACTTTTTGGTACCCGTCAAATCCCAGAAAGCAGTGCTCCTTTTCGGCGAGGACCTGGTCCGGAAACATTTTTTTCAGTGTGTTATACGTAGCATCGATTCGCTCTTGAAAAACGTCGGTAATGGCGACCAGTTTAACATCCGGCCCCGCCTGTAATGCCTGGGCAGCAGCACCACGACCGCGGCCTCCGCATCCGATGAGGCCGACTTTGATTACCGCCTCCCCGCGGGCATGAGCAGCTCGAGCGATCGGTAGTGTGCCTGCTACAGCCGCGACGGCGGCCCCTGCCATCGATTCTTTCAAAAACGTTCTTCGTGATCGTTGAGACTGACCATTGCCCGTACCAGAAGCCAATCGATCGACCATGCTGAGTTCTCCCTGGAAAAAAACGCGCAAGTTGAAACATGCGGCGGAAGCCAACAAACCGATGCCAAATCGTAGGAATTGAGCCGCGTTATAACGATCCGCAAAAGGCCCCAGTAAACACCCCAAATATCCGGTAAACACCCCAAATATAACGTGATTGCCGGTCAAAGCCGGGTGCAGCCGCGAGGGTGTGATTCGCGTGTTTCATGGGAGGGTTCCGCGACCGATTGCCCGGCGGACCCAAGCGGATATGACGAATACTTGCTTGTTTACGCCGCCTTTGCAGCCGCCAGGGGCGACGGTTCATCTTGTGTTCTTAAACCTTACGCTCCCGACATGGCGTATGCAAGCTTTTCGGCACATTTAGAATCGGCAGATCTAAGAGTACAGTGGGCATATCTAGAAATAGAAAGGGCCGCACACCCCGGACCAATCGAAATGCGAAGGCTGCCGGTAAGATGCCTCCAAGAAGTTTGCATCGACCAAACGGACTTTTGGGGCAGGAAGCAACGAGTCTATTCCAAAAAGCGTGTTCTTCTATCGCATGGGGGTGCTCTTCTATTTCAGAAGCGTGCTCTGCGGCACGCCCGGTTCGGGCTGCTCAGTGGAAGAAGGCTCTGCGTGGAATCCGACTGCGGAGTTTTTCGCAAAAAGTTGCGGTGATCGATCCGTGGGGATTGACGGAGGACTTCGTTTGACGAAAAAAGCTTCTCCCGAGTAGAAGCTCCGGGTTGGTGTCCCATGAGGGGGCGTTCGGTTGCGGTTTTTTCGGGTAGCCCGCATCGCATCGTAGCATTTCATTCATTCTGGAACTCTCTCGTAATTGGCTCTTGGATTTCTCGCTTCAGAAAGCGGCACGTTATGCTGGGGATGCTACACAGAAGAGTTTCGACTCTGCGGGTATAAACGCGGATTGAGAGAACTTCCCCATCGAGTATCGAGCAACACGGCCTCACTAGGAACGCGGGTTTTCGCCCCAGGGCTTGAATCGGCAATGACCCCATGCAAAATGTTGGAAGATGAAATCGCTCGCAGATGAAGGGTTTTGCGGGTTGAGGCGAGGAGAGGGGGTCGGGCTAACGGGAATCCTTTCTGTCAATCACGGAATCCTTTTTGGCAATGAGAGAACGTATTCAAGTACCTAACCGTTCGCATAACTGCAAAGGGTCTCCAAAACCGCTCGAAATTAATCTAATATTGGCGACAAAGGTAAGCAGTCGGCCTTGGGTGGTAGAAGGAGTTTCGACCCTATAGCGACGAAAGGCTTACACAGATGCGTAGAAGCAACCGTATCGGCCGTCGTGCGTTATTGCAGCGGGCAACGTGCGCTGCCATCGGTCTTGGTTTGCCGCAATGGGTACCAGCATCGGCCCTGGGGTTAGGCAGCAAACAGCCGGCCAATGAGCGAATAGGCGTGGCGATGATCGGCGTCGGGGGCCGGGGACGAGATCTTTTCCGCGGCTTCCATTCGTTGCCCGATGTGCAGGTAGTAGCGGTGGTCGATTGCTATAGAGATCGCCGGGAGGGGATTGCCCAAGTTTGCGGCGCGAAGGCGTATGTGGATTTTCGCGAGGCGTTGGCTTTGGCCGATGTGGATGCGGTGGTCGTAGCCACGCCTGATCACTGGCATGTGCCGATCGCCATTGCGGCCGCGAAGGCTGGCAAGCATGCGTACGTGGAAAAACCCCTCGGACTATGTATCGAGCAAGACCTGGCCTGCCGGAGTGCATTTTCCGCGGCGGGCACCGTTTTTCAATACGGAACTCAGCAACGGAGCATGGCCCACGGTCATTGGGGATGCGAATTGGTGCGGCGCGGGGTGATCGGCAAGATTCGGGCCATTGAAGTCGATTGTCCCAATGGTAGCGGCGGAGGCTCCACGAAAGAGGCACCGATCCCCGAGGGATTCGATTACGAGATGTGGCTTGGTCCGGCCCCCGTCAAACCGTACACCCCTGGCCGCTGCAATCCCCCAGGAACTTACTGGATTTACGATCAATCGATCGGATATCTAGCGGGCTGGGGTTCGCATCCGCTGGACATCATGATCTGGGGCTGCGATGCGGATCTAAGCGGGCCGATCGTCGTGGAAGGAACCGGTGTGGTGCCGACCGAAGGTCTCTACGATACCGTATACAACTGGGAAATGCGGATCATGTTGGGGGAGGTGGAACTGGTGTTCCGCCCGGGGAATGAACGAACCAAATTCATCGGCGAGCACGGATGGATCCAGGTGGCCCGGGATATCAATCGCACCACCGCAAGCGATCCGGCAATCCTCCAGCAAGCTCGGCCGACCGATCCGGGGGAATATCGGCTCATGGTGAGCCACTCGCACCACGGGAATTTCATTGAAGCGGTGAGAAATGGCGATCCGAAAGCGGCGGTAGCACCCCTGGCCGAGGCGGTCCGAAGCGATATCATAAGCCATCTATGCGACCTTGCAGTCCGCACAGGCGAAAAGCTCGTTTGGGATCCGAGCAAAGAAACTCTGCTGCAAGGATCGGAAAAGGCACAAGCGATGCTTCACCGCCCGATGCGGCCACCGTGGACTTTATAGAAGGAAGCACTGCCCGGCTTTAAATGACCTCCTCGGCCGGCAAAACGCCTTTCAGGCAGGGTTTGGAAGGAAAGGTTTGTATGGAGCATTTTTGGGAGCTTCGGGAAAGCCGGGTCATTGCCGATCACGGTATTTTTCGAGTTCGCTACGATTGTTACTCCCTGCCACCGGATCCGGCGGTTCATCAGTTCGTCGTGCTGGAGGCTCCCGACTGGGTCAATGTCGTGCCGATAACGCCGGAGGGATGCGTGGTGTTGGTGCGGCAATTTCGGCACGGACTCCGCCAGACCATGTGGGAAATCCCCGGCGGGGTCATGGAGCCGCATGAAAGCCCTGAAGAGACGGCGCTCCGCGAACTCCGCGAGGAGACCGGCTACTTGGCGGAATGCCTCGAGCGATTAGGTTCGGTGCATCCCAACCCGGCCTTCCTGAACAATGTATGTCACGTTTTTTTGGCGAAGAATTGCCGTCCGTTGAAGGTGGCAAATCCTGAGCATACCGAAAGGCTCGAGATCGTGCCCACCCCCATTGATGAGGTTAAGCAGATGCTTCGCCGCGGCGAAATCACCCACAGCCTTGTGGTCAACGCATTGGCCTTGTGCGGGTTTTTACGTTAGTCAAGAGTTGTTGAAAAGCGTTTCCACACTACCCCCTCTCTGAAGGGGGACAAGTGCGCGCGGCCGGAGTTTGGCTGAAACGAAAAGAACGGTGAAATACCCACTGCGACGATCTATAACGTAGTGCGGACTTGCCGGTCAACGTACCGACAGCAAGCCTTCACGTTATGCCCACCATCCAGGTTTTCCGGTTATTTATACGGCGAACAAGTTGCCGTCTTTTTCGGCGACAGGAACTGAGGTAAAACGGAGAAGCTTGACAATGCATCAAAGCGGACGATACTTGCGGCGAACCACTTTGAAGCGATTAGCGGCGATGGCGATCGGCTTTCCTGCGGCCTTGCCAACCTGGGTAGCCCGTTCGGCGCTTGGTGGGGCCGGAAGGTGGGGAGCGAACGATCGCATCACCGTCGGGGTGATTGGCTGCGGGGGGCGCTCCAACCTGCTGATCGAGCAGCTTCCAGACCAGGGGCAGATTCTGGCGGTTTCCGATTGTTTTTTAGAACGGGCCGAACAAACCAATGCGAGCAAAGGTCAAGGCCATTGGGCGGTGTATCAAGATCATCGTCGGTTGCTCGAGCGGGCCGATATCGACGCGGTCATCATCGGCACGCCGGACCACGTTCGCGCATTCATCTGCATTGAAGCTTGTCGGGCCGGCAAGCACATTTATGCTGAAAAGCCACTGACGCTCTACATCTATGAAGGTCGGGTGCTCGTCCGGGCGGCGCGGAAGTACGGATGTGTTTTCCAGGTGGGAACCCAGCAACGCTCCATGGCGTTAAACCGTATTGCCTGCGAGTTTATCCGCAGCGGCAAACTCGGAAAAATTCGCGTCGTGCAGGGGATGAATTACCCCGGACCGCGCTTCTACGAGGGTTTGCCGGAGGAACCGATTCCCAAAGGGCTCGATTGGGATCGGTGGTTGGGCCAAACCCCTTGGCGGCCTTATAATCGACAACTTCACTTCGGCTGGATGGGTTGGTGGGATTACTCCGGGGGCGAGATGACCAATTGGGGTGCGCACGGCCTGGACCAAGTTCAATGGGCTTTGGGAAAGGATGACACCGGACCAGTGGAGATTCGCCCCTTGGGGGCCCCGAAGGATTTGAAAGCTCCGGTGCACATGAAGTATGCCGACGGAACACCGCTTCGGCTGGAACTGGCGCAAGGCCCTATGGGCGGAGCCATTTTCTCCGGCGAAAAGGGACGCATTGAAATCAATCGGAACAAGTTCACCTGCAATCCCCCGGATCTGATCACCGACTTGCCTCCGCAGGAGGAAATCGACAAATGGCGGGATGAAGTCGCCCTTTGGCAGGCGAAATACCACATGGAAGATTGGATGCAGGCGATCCGTTCCGGCAAACGACCCGTGGCGGACGTGGAGATCGGGCATCGTTCGGTGAGTGTGGCTCATTTGGCGAATATTGCCCGGCTGCTGGGCCGCCCGCTGCGCTGGGATCCGGTCCGGGAACAATTCTTGGGCGACGACGAGGCAAACCGTTGGGTGGAGCGCCCCCAACGTGAAGGATACCAACTGCCGAAAGACGTTTGAGCTTTTTTTCGGCTAAAACTCGTTTGAACTCTTTTTCGGCTACAAACTCGATCGTTTTGCCTTGCATTTGCCGCCAGTTAGTGCGCTCGTGGCAACGGTGTGGCGATCGAATTTTCCACTTTCGCTGTAACCCCAGTACCTTGGGGTGAGCCGGCACCTTGGGGTGAACCGGCCCAGGAGCCCCCCGAACCGATGGCCAATCCCCACTTTACCGGGGTAGTCCCAAAAAACGGGAAATCCCGTGGGTAGTACCCTGGGAAATAACGCCGCCAAGCGTTAGCTCACTCCCCTGAGATGTCAATCGAGATCTTTGCCCGCCCTAGGATCCGCTTGGCCCCTCGCCCCGCCAAACCACCTCCTAAACCCCATTGAAATAAAATATGTTCGACAAAGTTCATTCGATTTGACGGAAACTCACATGCTTTAAATCCCTCCTGATTCAAGGAGGGTACTTGTGCGTAGTGCGTAGCCGGGTTTGATCTTCCCGGTTCATTCGCCGTCTTTGGGCGATTTAACTTCCGTCTTCGGGCTGTCCGTCCGGTCGATGTGATCGGGCAAAATCCCGCATGGCGAAGACATTGACCTCCGGCGTATCCCGCGGAACTTCGCAGCCGGCCGCAACAATATAGCGGCAACCGGCCTGCCGAAAGCACTCCGCCAATGCCGTGGCCACCCGCTCGGCCGATTGGTTCCGCAGGACCCCCACCGGCTCGATGTTGCCGGTCAAAACCGCTGAGGGGCCCATCTTGCGGCGGGCCTCGTCCAAGGGGACCAAAAAATCGATGTCATAAAAATCGCAACCCAACTGGCCCATTTGATCCAAAATCGCGCGGGTATTGCCGCAGATATGGAGCCGCAGCCGGGCACCCATGGCGTGAATCGTATCTACCAGCCGCTTTTCGTAAGGAAAGACGAGCTCGCGATAAAACCGGGGGCCAATGAGCGAGGCGGCCGCATCGCCCATCCCCACGATGTCCACGCCCGCTTCGATTTGCGCTTTCGCGAAGGCCGTCTCCATTTCGATGATGAATTCGAACAGATCGCGCACAAACGCCGGATCATCATAAAAATCCGTCATCAGGGTATTGATCCCGCGAAGGTCCGCGGCTTCCGCGCACGGGCCTTCGATCCACCCTTCGATGGCAAGCTGTCCCCCGACTTTCTCACGGAAAAGCGCGGCAGCTTGCACCCGATCGAGCATGCGACCACCGGCGGTCGGATCGGGTACCTTTAACTTCAGCAAGGTGCTCTTATCGCTCAGGAGCGCATTGGATTCGTCGATTGCCGGCGGTTGATCCGGGAAAAAACGCACGGCCGCCCCCAAGTCGCCTGCTTCCCGTGCGGGATCGGAAATGCAGGAAACATAGTCGAAGCCGAACTTTTCCGCCGTATAAAGTTGAGCAGCCACCAGCGTGCGATGATCCGCCGCATATTGCCCGTAAGGCACGCCATACTGGTCGGCCGCGAACATCATGGTGATGGGCATCAAAGGGAGGCAGTCCACCGGCTTACCGTCGAGCATCGCCATGACGCGTTCATAGCCATTCATGGTTGTCCCTTTCTTGAAACGGGGATCAACTCCCTTTCACCGTGCTCACCCTTATTCACCTGCAAGGCTCGTTAACCTGCACCGTTCGGTCGGCAAACTTAGCCATCTCAACCTATTGGTCCTTCTCGGCATGCTCAGTCCCACTAACTTCCTCGCACGCTTTAACAAGCTGTCCTGTTTCGAGAGGTTCGCCCCGTTCAAGCCCCCCCAGCATTTCAACGGGTTCCGCACGAATGATCCATTCATCAAAGCTCGGGGCGATGCGATATCCCGGCGGCACCGTGAGGAAATCCGCCTCTTCCCAAGGGCCGTCGACCAATTGCTGAATGAGCCGCAGATCACCCCGCAGCTTTTGAAATTTCCAACCCCGCGACTCCGCCCGGCGACGCACGATCTGCTCGAAACGGTCATCCGGTTCAATACCCATTTCAATAAACGCGTAGGTATGATACGACCGGGTCAGGTTTCCTAATTGCTCGAGAAGATACTTCGCATTCTCCTCGCCGTATCGGGCCACAAGCTCCTCGTAATCCATCCCGAGGCCTGAACGTTTTTGAATGGATTCCGGCCCCAATTGCTGAAGCTGATCCCCCCGTTCAATCCACCCCGTGGTCTGAAAATACACACCGGGGTTGGCATGGAAATACTCCCAATACCGCTCTTTGCTCCCAAAGAAAAAGGTAATGCAGTCGTGAGCCCGGGGCACGATCATCGGGATTCCCGGCGCTTCCAACCCCACAATTCCATTGCTGCATAGCCCATAACCTAACAGCAAGGCATCATAGCCGGACAAATCGCACGAGCGAATTGCCTCGGCTAACCGGGGCTGCATCCGCACTTGACCTATATCGTGCAGACCCTTGGGAAGAAACTGTACATCGACTCGATTGGGCGAGCGAGCAACCGCCCAGCAAAATTCGCGATATAAGATCTCGCAAGCCAAAAGCTTGAGCCGCACATTTCACCTCGCCAGAATCCCTTCGTAGTTAGCAGATATCTTA
>OGCI01000673.1_pt1 | contig 35247 bp, 26 predicted proteins | sample 1570021 | NCBI WGS metagenome assembly OGCI01 (sample SAMN06264664, study PRJEB24512) | hot springs metagenome | isolation source: Hot spring water | place: South Africa: Tshipise | collected 2015-06-21 | reverse complement strand
GCAAGCGCCCTGCGTTCGACTTGCATGCATTAGGCACGCCGCCAGCGTTCGTCCTGAGCCAGGATCAAACTCTGCGTGGGATTGTGAAGCGCGCCTTCCGGCGCCCTCACCATCCGTTATTGACGTGGACCAACTCTATCAACTACCGTATTCTGGTTGTGAAGGTGCTCACTGAAAACGAGCCGGGGGAAAACAAAACCAGGAAGGTTCAGATGTTTCTGAGCTTCCTGGCGACGTCTCTGATACAGCTATCAGCGCGGTTCGCTCGGTTTGTTTCCTCGCTTGTTGCGTCTACCCCACAGCAGACTGTGAGTGAGACGTGGCTCGTTGCAGCGTTGGTAGTATAGCACTCGCGCCGAGGGTTGTCAAGGATGTGTTAAGAGGTGAGTCTGCATAGATTATGGGGCCGTGAAGCGCGGCGCCCCGGAGCGGCGGTGAACTATGTTACCATGGGCTAGTTTCGGAACCAGGTAGCAGTTCCGGGCGCGCCTTCGATATGTGTGGCCACGCCGCACGTGCCACTGCTTCAGGTGCGCTCGGTAGGAGTCAGGCGAGGAAACGATGTCCATCGAAGCGGCGTTGCGCGAGGTTCAGGTATTGGAGGTGGCGACGTATCTGCCGGGGCCGGCGTGCACCCGGTTGCTGGCGAGCCTCGGCGCGCGCGTGACCAAAGTGGTGCGCCCGGGCGGCGATCCGCTCCAGCGGCTTCCACCGCTGCACGTGGCCTACGCGGCCCTGAATGCCGGCAAGGTTGAAGTGGAACTGGATTTGAAACGCCCGGAGGACGCGGAAACCTTCCGGACCCTCGCGCGCCAGGCCGATGTCGTGGTGGATGGGATGCGTCCGGGCGCGCTGGAACGCCTGGGGGTGGGACCGGCGGCGCTCCAGGCTCTCAATCCTCGCCTGATCTACTGTGCGCTGAGCGGCTATGGTCTGTCGGGACCCCTCAGCCATCTGGCGGGGCACGATCTGAACTTCGTGGCGCTCTCGGGGTTGCTGGCGACCACGACCGTAGGCGACGAACCGGCGCTGCCGGGTACCCAGCTCGCCGATCTGGTGAGTGGCCTGACCGCGGCAACGGCGATTCTGGCGGCGCTGCTCGCCCGCGGTGATGGGCCGGGTTGCCGGATCGATGCGCCTATGCTCGGCGCGACCCGCTGGTTGATGACGCCCTGGTATGCAGTGGCGCGCGCCGGCGAGCAGGAAGGTGGGTTGACTGGCCGGACAGCCTGCTACCGGGCCTACCGCACCGCCGATGGGCGTCATCTGGCGGTGGCGGCGCTGGAGCCGCACTTCTGGGCGCGCTTCTGCGAGGCCCTGGGGCGTCCTGACCTGATTCCCAAGCATCAGGACGCCGATCAGCAGGCCCTGGCCGACGAGATCGCCACGCTGATCGCCCGGCGCCGCCTGGAGGAATGGTTGCCCGTCTTTGCCGATCTGGATGCCTGTGTCACTCCTGCTTTGACGCTTGAGGAAGCGGCCCGCGACTGGGACGGAGAGGCCAGGTTGCCCTGTTCGTTTCACCTGTGATCTGTGCCGTGGATGAGCATGGGTTGTTTCCTGGAAGGGGGCGGAACGCCCCGGAGCCTCTTGTCGGGCAGGAACGCGGGGAGGCCGGGGGAAAGCGGATTTCCCCTTCGCGCGTTCGCCTCAGAGCACAATCTTGCGTTCGGCAATCAACTTATTCCGCAGCTTGCGGTACAGTTCATCGTAGTTGAGGCGCCCCATGGTAATCTCGTACTTGTAGGCCTGGAGCATCTTGTGTACCTCGGCGTCGAGGCGCTCCTCGACCATCAGCTCATCGGTAATAATCTCGATGATGGCGAGCTTCAGCGCCGTATCATCGCCGCGAAAGAGTACGCCGTCAATGTCGGCGAGGGTGTCAATGAGGGCCACGGCCAGGGCCTCGATCTTTTCAGGAGAGAGCTTCATCCGTTCTCCTCACGGGTGGCGGAGAGGGTCTGGCGCAAGGCGCGCAGTTCGTCAATGCGCTCCGGGGGCAGGCGCCGGATCGGGCCAAGCAGCGTCGCTGCGTGGATGATCCGCGCGCAGTGCTCGAGTTGCTCCATCAGGTAGTAGGCCTCGAGGGGCGTGCTTCCCAGTGTCAGCGCGCCGTGGTGAGAGAGCAGCACCGCGTTGTGCTCGCCGATCAGGTCGTCAACAGCGGCGCCCATCTCGGCGGTGCCGGTGCGGGCATAGGGCGCGGTGGGCACGGGGCCGAGGGCCAGCACGGCCTCAGGCAGGAACGGCTCGGTCATGCTGATACCCGCCAGGGTGAGCGCCACGGCGGTGGGCGGATGGGCGTGCACGCAGGCCCGCGCGTCGGGTCGGCGGCGGTAGACGTGCAGGTGCAGCAGTTGCTCGGTAGACTGGCGCCGGCCCGGCGCCGCGCGGAGCAACTGGCCCTCGGTGTCGACAACTACCAGGTCCTCGGGTTCCAGATCGCCTTTGCACATCCCCGCTGGCGTGATCACAATCGTGCCATCGGGCAGTCGGGCCGAGATGTTGCCGTCGCCAGCGGCGATCAACCCCCGCTGGTAGAGCCGGCGTCCCACCTGAACAATGGCAAGGCGGAGTGTCTCCTCGGTCGGAGCGTGGTTGTTCATAGGCTGCGATGGCGCCGCAAGGCGGCGCGTAGCTGGCGGGCGAGCAGCAGGGCGAAGAGCGCCCACCCGAGCCAGGCGATCAGCGTGTGACTCAAGCGCGTGAGCAGCAAGCCGATGAGGAGCGCGATGCGCACCGCGCCAACGAGGCTGCGCTTCCAGGCCAGCACCCGCGGGGCGACCTCCCAGTCGATTGCGGCGATGCGCGGCAACAGCCCCCGTTCCAGGCACCCCTCCAGAGAGTAGACGTAGATCGTATCGGTAAATTGACCGGCGAGAATGAGGTCGCGTTCAAGCGCCTCCCACGACAGGGGTGGCAGCCCTCTGATGCTCCTGGCGCGCGAACCAGCGCTATCAACCACGCCAACGGCAATACCATCCGCGGCCGGGCCGTAACTGGCGATCAGCGCGCCGCCCAGGTCATCTTCCAGGGCCGCCAGCGGAACGCTACTGTAACAGATCAGTACTTCCACATCGGCTGGTATGTCAACAATGTCGAGCACTCGCTGGGCCAGGGTACTGCCCGCTCGCCGGTCGTCGGCCACAATGGGCACCTGGTAGGTGTGCACCTCGTAGCCGTCGTGGCGGATTTCGCTCACCAGGTCGGTGTAGGCGTTACGAGCGGCGCCGTAGAGCACGTTGTCGCGGGCGCGCAGCAGGCGGCGAGCCAGGTGGCGCGGGTTCCCGTGTTGCAACTGGTCAATGGCGCTGCCCGGAGGGGCAATGTTCAGGCCAACCGCGCGGAACCGCAACCCGTGCTCCCGTACCCAGTCGCGGAAGCGATAGTAGCGCGCAAAGGCCTGGGGATAGTTCTGTAGATTGAACCAGAAGTCTTCGCCGGGCGGAAGGAGGAGCCAGGCGACGACCGAAACGTCGCGCTGGTTCAACACGCGCACCGCCTCGGCAAGGCTCGGGGTAAACTCATAGAGCGCCAGCGCCACCCCGTAGCCGTGCGTGGCAAGGTAAGCGGCAAGACCACCGTCGCGAAGGCGCGCGAGCAGCTCGGTCCCGTCAAGCTCGCTGAAGAAGATGACCTGGGGATGGCCGTAGCCAGGTCCTACCGCTTCTGTTGTTGGTGTTGCAGCTTGCACAGGTGTTAATGCGCCTGGTCGCACGTCTGGCGAGGTCTCTGATACGCATGGTCGGGGAAGCGGATCCCTGACAGGGCGAGGCCCTCCTGGTCCCTTCCGTTCGAGACGTTCCGGTGCGCCACTTCGACAGAGTTTCGGTCGGCGTTACAGTCGGGAAGTATGGGCGTGCGCTTTCCTCCGCCACGCGCAGGGCAGGCATGGGGTAGATCAGGTGTGCGCCAGAACGACGAATCGGTCTGCTACTATCGGTATTATACATCGCTATGCCACGTATTACATCCGGCATGTTGCCAAACGGGAGGGCCGGGGTTCTCAGGGGTAGAGTTTTGTGGTAGCGCGAAAAAGGCCTGCGAGTGGGGCGCCTCGCCAGGGCTTGCCACCCGGTGGATGGGGGTATGGGAAACCCGGTTTCCCCATACTCTGACAAGCGGGAGTTGCCGGATGCGCCGACAAGGTTTACGGCTGGGATATGTCGCAGCGCGGGCTAGCACTGGAGGCCGCCGCGGTCCTTCCATTGAGGAACCAGACCAGCACGCTTCCGTCCCACTCCACACTAAAGTTGAATCGCGGATAGACCTCAGGCTCGCCGGGCGGGAAGACCGTGGGTTGACCTCGATCGATTGGCTCGGGTGAGAAGCGATTGTCCGGGCCAAAGGCGACAACGACTGGACCGGTCGGGGTGTTACGATAGGTAAAGTAGGCTATGTAGCGCGTCTCGTTAACCCTGGTAACACACTGCAGAACGGGACGCAATCCGACGCCTTCATCAGGCTCGGTCGTGGGCGTGCTGGTGGACGTCGCGGTAGGCGTACTGGTTAGCGTCTCCGTAGGCGTGCTGGTAGGCGTCTCCGTAGGCGTGCTGGTAGGCGTTGCCGTAGGCGTATTGGTAGGCGTTTCCGTAGGCGTGCTGGTGGGTGTCGCCGTAGGCGTGCTGGTAGGCGTTGCCGTGGGCGTGCTGGTAGGCGTTGCCGTGGGCGTGCTAGTAGGCGTTGCCGTGGGCGTACTGGTGGACGTCGCCGTGGGCGTGCTGGTGTGCGTCGCCGTGGGCGTTCGAGTGGGCGTGCTGGTGTGCGTCGCCGTGGGCGTTCGAGTGGGCGTGCTGGTGGGCGTTCGAGTGGGCGTCGCCGTGGGCGTGCTGGTGGGCGTTCGAGTGGGCGTCGCCGTGGGCGTGCTGGTGGGCGTTCGAGTGGGCGTTCGAGTGGGCGTGCTGGTGGGCGTTCGAGTGGGCGTCGCCGTGGGCGTGCTGGTGGGTGTCGCCGTGGGCGCGCTCGTAGGTTGGGCAGTGGCTGTTGCTGTCTCCGGAGGGGGTGCTGGCGCCGTCACCGAGGGCGGCGCTGCCCGGGTCGGGCTGGGCGCCTCTGGCTCAGGGCTGCGGGTTGCGGCGGGTGTCGCCGAGGGCCGGATGGCGGGGGTGAAGGTTGGCGGCCAATCGTTGCCAATCGGTTCCGCCCCCAGACTATCTGTGGGAGTGGGCGCAGGGCCACTCTGGTTGATGTCAGGAGCGGTGATAGGCGTGGCGACACCTCCGGCGACGCGGCTCGGCGTGGGCGAGGGCACGGGGATCACGGCGATCACCGGTGTACGGGTGGGACGAACCGTTTCACTGGTTCCGGCAGGCGCGGGCGGAGTCGGGGCTTCACCTTCAACCGGCAGACTCTCGGCGATGCTCGACACCTCGGCAGCGACAGATTCGATGATCTGTTGTGTCTCTGTGTCAGGCGCGGCGGCGGTGCGCAGATCGGACTCGGCGCGGGCCAGGAGCCGGCCCATACGCGCCACGATGCGTTCCTGAACCTCCGGGCTGCTATCGGGCAGTTTCTCGATGGTCTGGCGCACCTGGCTGTTGAGTTGCTGCACCATCTGGCTGAGTTGCTCAGGATCGGCGTCGCCGCGTTGGGTCAGGGCGTTAATCTCGACGATACGGCGTTCGACGCGGGCCGCGGCGAGATCGGCGCGCCGGTCGGGATCAGTGACAAGGGCGATACGCACCTGTTCGGAGGCAAGTTTCCAGGGATACAGATAATCGCCGGGGAGGCTGCGCGCAGCCGCCTGGTCCACCGAATAAAACGTGAGGAAGCAGATCAGCAGGGCAGTCAGGGCCACGGTGGCCATACGTATCGGGCTACGGCGGGCGAAGCGGGTAGTCAGCGGGGCAAGGGCGCGTTGCAGGCGCTGCCAGAACGTTTCAGGGCGGGCGTAGGTGGATCGCGCTAGCTCCTCGATTTCGCGGCGTCCGGAGGCAAGCCACTGTTCGAGCGATGGCGGCATCGAACTGGCAGCCTGCTGCCGAATAGCAGCAGCCGTGCGGAGCATCGGCTCAAGGGCAGCCCGATGCTCCGGATGGGCGCGCAGGATCTCTTCGATGCTAGCGCCAGCCCGGAGCTGCTCGAGAGCCTCATCAAGAAGTTGTGACAGATCCGGACGCACGCTCAATCTCCCGCCGGCGCCTCGCAGGGCGTCATCGGCACGTCGTGCCGGGTGACAGTGGCGGCTACTTCGCGCTCGTTCAGGGCGAACTGGCGCTGGTAGCCCTGTTCGCCCCGTGATGTGGGTGGACCGCCGGTGAAGGCTGGTTCCTCAGCCTCACGGTTCAGAATCTTCTGCAAGCTCTGCAGGGCCCGATGCTGAATGGCCTTGATCGCCCCTTCACTGCGCTGGAGCACCCCGGCGATCTCGCTGTTGCTCATATCAGCGAAGAAGCGCAGGGTGAGCACCTGCTGCTGGTCGCGGGTGAGCTGGCCAAGGGCCTGCTGCAGGGCAATGCGGTCGGTGACCATACGGACATCGTTTTCGCTGCTGGTGTCAACGAGATCCTCGCGCGTATCAAACGGCGTGGATACGACGCGGCGTCGGCGCTGATGGCTGTACAGCACATTGGCCGCAATCGTGTACATCCAGCCGAGAAACGCTTTCTCGTCACGGTATTCAAAGCGATTGATGCCGTTGATAATCTTAATAAAGACCTCCTGGGTCAGGTCCTGAGCGAGTTCCAGTTCGGCCACGCGGACGTGCATATACCGCAGGATCATGCCAGCGTACGAGGCGTACAACTCGCTGATCGCCGTCGGGTCGCGCTGTTGAGCGCGATCGATCACCGCGCGCAATTGGTCTGAGGAGAGCATTGCTCATCCCACGACCTGCCGCACCCTTCCGCTTGCCGGCGGCCGCGCATGCCGCTCATAAATACAAACGCCCCGGCGAGCGAAAAAGTTGCGCCAGCCCGTTTACTAATCTTTACTATGAACCCACGCCATGTCTTAACTCATAAACGATCGTTTCATGCCACTTTGCATTATACTGGCTGGCTTGCGAGTCTGTAAGGGAAAAAACTGTTAATATCCACCAGTTGCGCTCGCGCAGCGCTCGCGCTATACTGGCAAAGCTCGCAGCAGAATGCGACGGAGGTTCGTAATTCGCCCGGGTCAGGACCTGACGCATGAAGATCGCAATTATCGGATTGGCTAACAGTGGCAAGACCACGGTGTTCAATGCGCTGACGCGGGGCACTGCGGAGACGGCGGCGTACTCGTCGGGGCAGATGGAGCCGAACCTGGCCACGGTCAAGGTGCCCGATGAGCGCCTGGCTGTGCTCGCGCAGATGTTCAAGCCACGCAAGGTGACCTACGCCGATGTGCAGTACGTTGATGTGGCCGGGATCGCTGGCGGGAAACCGGCGGGCGGTTTGCCCCCGGCCCTGCTCAACTACCTGGGCAGCGCCGATGCGCTGCTGCATGTGGTGCGCGCTTTCGAGGATCCCGGTGTGCCCCATCCCGAAGGTGCGGTTGATCCGCGTCGCGATGTTCAGAGCGTCGATCTGGAACTGGCCTTCTCCGACCTGGCGATTATCGAGAAGCGGCTGAACCGCCTGAATGCCGAGATCCCCAAAATGGCCGCCAGAGAGAAGGAACAGCGCACCGTCGAGCGCGATCTGCTCATGCGGTTGAAAGAGCATCTGGAGGCCGACCTGCCTATCCGCAGCCTCGAGTTGGAAGAGGACGAGGAGCGTCTGATCCGGGGCTACCAGTTTCTCACCGCCAAGCCGATGCTGATTGTCCTCAATATCGGCGAGGAGCACCTGCAAGCCCCGCCGACGCTGGAGTACCCCTATCCGCGCAGCGCGGTGGTGCCAGTGTGCGGCAAGATTGAGGCCGAACTGGCCCAGCTCGATGATACCGACGCGCAGTCGTTCATGGCGGATCTCGGTATCACCAGGCCTGCCCGTGACCTGGTGATCCAGCGCAGCTATGAGTTGCTCGGGCTGATCAGCTTCCTCACCGCCGGCCCCGATGAGGTGCGCGCGTGGACCATCCGGCGCCAGACGCCGGCAGTGGAGGCCGCGGGGGTGATCCACTCGGATATTCAACGGGGCTTCATCCGCGCCGAAGTGGTGGCCTATGCCGACCTGGTCAAGGCCGGCTCCATGGCTGAGGCGAAGAAACACGGCGCGGTGCGCATGGAGGGCAAGACCTACATCGTTCAGGATGGGGACGTCTGCCACTTCCTGTTCAATGTCTGAGGTATGGAGAAACCGGGTTTCCCCACGCCCCTCCCTGAGGGGAGGGTTTGGGCGTAGAGGCGCGGCGCCGCCGCGCCTCTACGCCTTCCCAAAAATATTTTTATCCTGCCTCGAGTTCGGCGCGGGCCGCGTCTATGTCGATAAGCGTGGCCGGACCGGCGATGCGCCCGCGCACGCTCTCCAGGCCCAGGGCGGCAACCGCGGCGCTGACGGCCTCTTCGTGCTCGCGGTGGGTGATTAACACCACCGTGGGCCCGGTATCGGTGCTGGCGTAGACCGGAATGCCCTGCGCGCGCAGGGTGTTGCACATACGAAAAATGGTAATATTTTCGGGTTCCCAGCCGATCAACTTCTGCTCACGCGAGCCAGACATGGTGACGCCGTGCAGGCGCATACTGTCGAGTTCGGCCAGTTGGCCCACCACGCGCCAGTCGCCCCGCTGCGCGGCGCTGAGGCACTCGAGGATCTCCTCGCCCCGGCTCAGCATCCAGGCTTTGAAGAAGCTGCTGTGTGGCGCATCGTGGTGGGCCTGCTCGGTTTGCAGGCCGATGCGCGAGTCGATGGGTACGGTGATCAGCCGTACGTCGGCGAACTGGTCCGCGCCGTCCAGGCGCACCGCGAAGCTGTCCTGGTGGGCGATGCCGGGGTAGGAGAGCCAGAGGGCCAGGCCGCCGGCAGTGGCGCGACAGCCCGAACCGGCCAGCAGGCGGGCGATGCAACTCAGGAAGCGAGTGTTGGCGACAAGCTCCGGGCCGTAGAGCGCGCCCACGGCCGCCGCAGCGAGCGCCGCGGCGCCCGCTGCGCTGGTGCCGAGGCCCTTGCCGGCGATCCGCGCCTTGAACACGTTGCGCGTCGTGACGCGGGCGGCTACGCGCGCGCCTCCGAGGGCGCGCACGGCGTCGAGGATGCGCACGATGCGCTCCAGTTCGCGGCCCCGGGCGGGTTGCCCGCCGAAGCGAACCTCATCGGCGGGCAGGCGCGGGTCGAACTCTACCAGAGTGACGGTGTGAGCGGCATCGTTGTTGAGCGAGATGCTGGGGAGAAACGCGGTGCGGTAGGCCCAGTCGGCCAGCCCGTGGTACTTGAGCACACCCTGCATGGGGTAGGCGCGGGCCGCAGCCCGGCCACGCTCGTCTGGCCCGGGCAGGCGGGTTGGAAAGGTTGCCACGGTGATCCCCGCCGCGTCGAGGGCCGTAAGGATCCGCTCGTGGGCCGCGCGCATGGCCGGAACGGTGTCGGCAAAGCCGTCGGGAATGCTGGTATGCATAGTTGCTTCGGGAGCTGTACGCTGCCCGGCAGAAGCTGCGGAAGAGAAAGACCGGGGGCGTTCAGGGATGACGTTCCGGCGCTCGCCAGCGCCCGCCCCTCATCCCACACCTCCTCAGGCGAGCCGTCGGACCGCCTGGCGCCTTCCGGGCGTTCCTGCGCGGGAGGGTATCAGGAGGGAACAACCCTCTCACACCCTCCCGGAGCAGAATCACGGAGAAACCCGGTTTATACCATTGCAGATTGCCGATTGCCGCAATGGCGTTGCAGTGCGCTCTGGTGTGAGTGCCTGTGCGGCTTGTTCAATTCCAATTGGTATTATCCTACCGTCGCTCGTAGTTGGGCGCTTCCTTGGTGATGGTCACATCGTGCGGATGGCTCTCGATCTGGCCGGCCATCGTGACGCGGATCAGCCGCGCGTCGCGGCGCAGCGTTTCGATGTCACGGGCGCCGACATAGCCCATACCCGCGCGTAGCCCGCCGACGAGCTGAAAGACGGTGTCCTGGAGCGGACCCTTGTAGGGGACCATGCCCTCGATACCCTCGGCCACCAGTTTGCGCGTCTCGTTGACGTTGGTCTGGAAGTAGCGGTCGCCGCTGCCACGGGTCATAGCGCCGATAGACCCCATGCCACGGTAGGTCTTGTACGAGCGTCCTTCGTAGAGGATCGTCTCGCCAGGGCTTTCTTCGGTGCCGGCGAAGAGCGAGCCGATCATCACCGCGTGGGCGCCGGCGGCGATGGCCTTGGTGATATCGCCGGAGTACTTGATACCACCGTCAGCGATCACCGGCACGCCGAAGCGCTCGGCGGCGCGGGCGCACTCGGTAATGGCGGTGATCTGCGGCATACCTGCCCCGGTAACCACACGGGTGGTGCAGATGCTCCCCGGACCCTGCCCGACCTTCACCGCGTCAACGCCGCGTTCGATCAGGGCTACCGTAGCGGCAGCGGTGCTGACATTGCCGGCGATCAACTGCACCTCGGGAAAGGCCTCGCGCACACGCACCACGGCGTCGAGCACCCCCTGGGCATGGCCGTGGGCCGTATCGATCACCAGCACGTCTACGCCGGCACGCACCAGGGCCGTAGCGCGATCGAGATAATCGCCGCCTGCGCCAATGGCTGCGCCGACGCGCAGCCGCCCCTGCTCGTCCTTGCAGGCGTGCGGATGCTCGATCTGCTTCATGATGTCCTTGACCGTAATCAACCCGGTGAGTTTGCCCCGGCTGTTGACCACCAGCACCTTTTCGATACGGTGGCGGTGCAGCACCTCCTTGGCCTGCTCCAGCGTCGTGCCCTCGGGCACGGTGATCAGGTTCTTGCTGGTCATCAGGTCGCGGATGGGGCGGGTGCGGTCGCTTTCAAAGCGCAGATCGCGGTTGGTGATGATCCCGACCAGATCGCCCTCGTCGGTGACGATCGGCACACCGGAGATCTTGTATTCGGCCATGAGGTCGAGCGCATCGCCAACGGTGCGGTCAGGCGGCAGGGTGATCGGGTCGGTGATCATCCCGCTTTCGGAGCGTTTGACTTTGCGCACGCCTTCGGCCTGTTGCTCCACAGACATGTTTTTGTGGATGAAGCCGATGCCGCCTTCGCGAGCCAGGGCTATTGCCAGCCGGTGCTCGGTGACGGTATCCATGGCTGCGCTGATGATGGGAATGTTCAGTTTGATCTTCCGGGTGAGCCAGGTGCTCACGTCGGTCTGGGCGGGCAAGACCTGGGAATGGGCGGGGATGAGCAAGACGTCGTCGAAGGTCAGGCCCTCGCGGGCGTACTTCTCCTCCCAGTTAATGCTCACGGGATCCTCCTTTGGGGTTATCCATACATTACACCTGCTTTACAGTCTGGCGAGGCGCGGGGAGGCGCGGCCTTCCCGGCGCCCCCGGACGTGGCAGGCTGGGTCTGGTCCAGGCGTGGCGGCTTGCCGAACGGCAGTCTGGTGATGCAAAAAACCCCCGCGCAACAAGGCGCGAGGGGCGACGGCATCGTGCGCCAGGGTTCGTCTCGCCAGGGCGCAACCCCCGGCGCGGCGCGGCAGGTGCATGGGCATGATCAGCTTGCATGCTCATCTCCATCACTATACCCCGCAATCTCGCGGGCGTCAACCGGAGTTATAGTTGCGCTTGCACATACCGGCAGAGCGAACTACAATAGAACGGCTTACATTAACCCCCGCCTCCGGATTCACCTGGCAGGGCTCATTATCGCCGCTCGCAGCGGCAACACAGGGATCGATATATGGCCGAGTTGCGGCAGAATCTCGCGACCCGCGAATGGGTGATCATTGCCCGTGAACGGGCGCGCCGTCCTAATGCCTACGTGGAATCCAGCGACCGGCTGCGCACCCACGAGCGCGTCGAATGCGATCCCGGCTGTCCTTTCTGTCCTGGCAACGAGGAACTCGATCTGGAGGTCTGGCGCGAACCCAACGGCGCCGGCTGGCAGACGCGGATTGTGCGGAACAAGTATCCGGCGCTGATCGAGAACGGTTCGCTCATCCGTAGCTTCAACGGGGTGGAGCGTAGCATTACCGGCTTTGGCTACCACGAGGTGCTGGTTGAGCATCCGTTTCATAACACGACCCTGGCCCTGATGACGGACGAAGAGGTCCGCGCGGTGTTGCAGATGTACTTGCGTCGCGGTCAGCAGATCGCCGCGGACGTGCGGGTGGAGCAGATCGTCTTTTTCAAGAACCACGGCGAGCGGGCCGGCGCTTCGCTGCTGCACGCCCACAGTCAGGTGGTCGGGCTGCCGATTGTGCCGAGTGATATTCGCCACCGCATCGAAGAAGCGCGGCGGTTCTTCGACGATACTGGCCAGTGTGTGTTCTGCACCATGCTCGCCGATGAACTGACGCGCCGTGAGCGCCTGGTGGCGGTCAATGAACGTTTCGCCGCCTTTGTGCTCTACGCCGCCTCGTCGCCTTTCCACATCTGGATCGTGCCGCGGCAGCACCGCGCCAGTTTCCTGCACGTCTCGGATGAGGAACTGGCCTTCCTGGCCCCGCTGCTGCGCGATGTGCTCTTTCGCCTCTACGCTCATCTGAACGATCCGGATTTTAACCTGCTCATCCGCTCGACGCCCACCAAGGAGCCTGAGAACGGCTATTTCCACTGGTACATCGCCATCATCCCTCGCCTCAGTCGCAGTGCCGGCCTGGAGCTTGGCAGCGGCGTCTGGATCAATCCCTCGCTCCCCGAGGAGTGTGCGGCCTTTCTGCGCGGCGATACCTCCGCCGGGTCGTGATGGCCGCCATCGGGCCAGGGTGATCGGTTTCGGGCATTCGATCCGGCGGCCCCCGGGCGACCGGGTTGCCGCATGGGGGGGCAGGCCGAAGTATGCGCCGCACAGAGGCGTCCGTGCCTGTCGCGCACTGCTCGCATGCTTCGGCCCTGCGCTGGGCGCCGGGCAACTACGTCATACCCGTGCCGACGTGCCGCAACACTCTTGACAGCACCGGTAGCCGTGTGGTATGCTCCCCACAATAACGATTTGTGAAGGTTGCACAGATGGCAGCGTCTCGGTTTGTATCTATCCTCCTCCTGAGCGTGCTTGTACTCCTCCTTATCGGGTGGAGCAATAGCCGTTGAGGGAGGGGATGCCGAGCCCCAGCAGCCTGAGCGAGACTGAACCTCCCGAGCCAGTGCCGGGAGGTTTTTCAATGTCGAACGTGTCCTGTTCACCGCCGCACCGCTCGCGCACGGCCCCGCGCGGGCGCCGGCCCACAACGACGTGGGTAGCGGCGTAACGCCCCATCGAGGCGGCTCCGCCGGTCGGTAGTCCAGAGGTAACAGTTTCGTAATCCAGACGTTCTACGGTGACGCGAGCAGCCCGACGCTGTGCCGCCCGGGCTTTGCATTGCCAGCACCACGCGCGATGAGGAGGACGTATGTCCGAGACACGAACCGGCGCCCAGATCATGTGTGAGGCGCTTATCCGTGAGGGGGTCGAGGTGATGTTCGGTATTCCCGGGGGCGCGATCATGCCCTTCTACTACGCGATGTGGGAATACCGGGATAAGCTGCGCCACGTACTTTGCCGCCACGAGCAGGGCGCCGGTCACGCCGCTGAGGGCTATGCCCGCGCCACCGGGCGGATTGGCGTGTGTATCGGCACCAGTGGGCCGGGGGGGACGAACCTGGTCACGCCAATCGCCGACGCGATGATGGATAGCACGCCGCTGCTGGCGATCTGCGGGCAGGTGGGCAGCCACGTGCTCGGCAAAGACGCCTTCCAGGAGACCGATATCACCGGGATCACTATGCCGATCACCAAGCACAATTACCTGGTGAAGGACGTGAATGACCTGGCCTATGTCTTCCGGGAGGCGATCTATATCGCCACCACTGGCCGCCCCGGCCCGGTGCTGATCGATATTACCAAGGACGCAATGCAGAAGTCCACCGTGCCGAATTGGGACCAGAAACTCAATCTTCCCGGCTACAAGCCGACCTACGCGCCAAACCGCAAACAAGTGCGCGAGGCGGTGAAACTGCTGCTCTCGGCGCAAAAGCCGCTGATCATCGCCGGCAATGGGGTGATCATGTCGGGGGCGACGGAGGAACTGCGCCAGTTCGCCGAGACGCTGCGTATTCCGGTGATCACCACCCTGCACGGCATCGGTTCCTTCCCCGAGAGCCATCCGCTCAGCCTGGGCATGCCCGGCATGCACGGCTGGGTCCACTGCAACCGCGCCATCCAGGAGTGCGATGTGCTCTTCAACATCGGCGGGCGCTTCGACGACCGGGTGACGGGCAAGGCCAGCACCTTTGCGCCGAACGCGAAGGTGATCCACGTGGACATCGATCCGTCTGAGATCGGCAAGAATGTCAAGGTGACAGTGCCCATCGTCGGCGATGCGCGTCTGACGCTCCTGGCCCTGCTGGAGGAACTGCCCGAGCGGGAGGCCCTGGCCGAGTTGCACTCGCATGCTTCCGACTGGCTGGAGCACATCCGCGATTTGCAGGAGAAACACCAGGGCAAGCAGCAGTACGTCAATCGCGCCAATACGGCCCAGTGGGCGCTGCCGCCCCACGATGTCTACGAAAAGTTGAACCGCACGCTGGCGGCGCGCGGCAACTACCGCGTGGTTACCGATGTGGGCCAGCATCAGATGTGGGCCGCGCAGTTGATTGACTGGAACGCCGGGCCACGCACCCACATTACCTCCGGCGGCGCCGGCACCATGGGCTTCGCTGTGCCCGCCTCCCTCGGCGTGGCGATCGCGCACCCCAATGATACGATCTGGGCCATTGTCGGCGATGGTGGGTTCCAGATGACCAACCAGGAGATGGCGACGATCAAGCAGGAGGGGATCAAGAATATCAAGATCGCGGTGATCAACAACGGCTATCTGGGCATGGTTCGCCAGTGGCAGGAGTTGTTCGAGAACAAGCGCTACAGCGGCACGCCCCTCTCCGGCCCCGACTTCGCCAAACTGGCCGAAGCCTACGGCTGGAAGGGCCTGACCGTCGAACACGCCGACCAGGTGCAGGAGGCGATTGATGAGGCCCACGCCACCGATGGCCCGGTGCTGATCGACTTCCGTGTCGAGCGCGAGGTGAACGTCTTCCCGATGGTGCCCCAGAACAAGTCGATCGCCGAGATGATTATCACCGAGGCGGATGCCTGATAGCAGCCAGTGGACGGGCGACCGTCCGCGCTGAGAAACGAGCCAGGTGTATGAAAACCCACACGATCGTCCTCCTCGTGCAAGATCGCCCCGGCGTGCTCAGCCGCGTGGCCGGCCTGGTGCGCCGGCGCGGGTACAATATCCAGAGTCTGGCCGTGGGGCACAGCGAGCAACCCGGGGTCAGCCGGATGACCATTGTCGTCGAGTCGGAAGATGTCGAGCAGGTGGTCAAGCAACTCTACCGCCTGATCGAGGTGATCAAGGTTTCAGACGTGACCGACGATCCCATCGTCGAGCGCGAGATGGTGGTGCTGAAGCTCAACGCGCCCACGGCCTCGCGCCACGAGATTGTCTCGATGTGTGGCGTGTTTGACGCCAAGATCGTTGATGTGGGCGCCAGCACCATGATCGTCGAGATGACCGGCGCGCCCGCCAAGGTGGAGAACTTCATCGAGGTGGTGCGGCCCTACGGCATCCGCGAGTTGATGCGCACCGGGCGCATTGCCATGGTACGCGGCGCGCGCGGGCAGTTTGCCACCGAGTATGTTGAACACGCGGGACCCAACGGGGTGCCGGTACCGACGACCAAATGACAGGTGCGTTCTGCGGGCGGGCCTGAGTGTCCGCCCCTCTCATTCTCTGGATGGGCAGGCCAGGAGCCTGACCCCCGCCGCGGGTGTCGATCCCGCTCTGCGAAGGAGCGTAAGGGCGTATGGCAGAGTTGTTCTACGATAAGCAGGCCGATCTCGAGCGCTTGAAGGGCAGGCCGATCGCGATTATCGGCTTTGGCAGCCAGGGGCACGCCCATGCCTGCAACCTGGCCGACAGCGGTCTCGATGTGCGGGTTGGCCTCTACCCCGGCTCGAAGAGCTGGGCCAGGGTCGAGGCGGCCGGCCTGCGGGCGATGAGCGTGGCCGAGGCGGCCCGCGAGGCCCAGATTGTGATGATGCTCACCCCGGATATCGGCCAGGCCGACGTCTACCGCGATCATATCGCGCCCTCGATGGAGCCGGGTAAGACCCTGATGTTCGCCCATGGCTTCAATATCCGGTTCGGGCAGATCGTGCCCCCTGCGGGCATTGATGTGAGCATGGTCGCTCCCAAAGCGCCCGGCCATCGCGTGCGCGAGGTCTTCATCCAGGGCGGCGGCGTGCCCGCGCTGGTCGCCGTCCAGCAAGATGCCAGCGGCGGAGCCTTCGAGGACGCGCTGGCTTACGCCAGGGGGTTGGGCTGTACCCGCGCCGGGGTGCTCAAGACCACCTTCGCCGAGGAGACCGAGACTGACCTGTTCGGAGAGCAGGTGGTGCTCTGCGGGGGCGTCTCGGCGCTGGTCAAGGCCGCCTTCGAGACCCTGGTCGAGGCCGGCTATCAGCCCGAGGTGGCCTACTTCGAGTGCATGCACGAACTGAAACTGATCGTGGACCTGTTCTACCAGGGCGGGCTAAACTACATGCGCTACTCGGTGAGCGATACTGCCGAGTGGGGCGATTACACCTCCGGGCCAAAGATCATTACCGCCGAGACCCGGGCGGCAATGAAGCGCATTCTGGCCGATATTCAGTCAGGCGCCTTTGCCGAGGACTGGATCGAGGAGAACCACAACGGGCGCCCACGTTTCAACGCCTATCGCAAGGCCGACATCGAGCACCCGATCGAGAAGATCGGTCTGGAGTTGCGCCGGATGATGCCGTTCGTCAACCCGCGTGAGGTGACCCCCGGCAGCGGGGGCGCCTGAGCGCTCAGCGGGGTAGGCGGCAACCGGGCGCGGCTCCAGGGCCGGCCGGGGCGCCGCCGCCACCCAGCCGTGCTGTCGAGAGAGACGGAGGAACCATGGAGACCCCTGCGGTAGATCACGTACGCATCTTCGATACGACCCTGCGCGATGGCGAGCAGGCGCCTGGCTGTACTATGACCCTGGAGGAGAAGCTGGAGGTGGCGCGGCAACTGGCGCGCCTGAACGTGGACATCATCGAAGCCGGCTTCCCTGCCGCTTCCCCCGGTGACTGGGCAGCGGTGCATGAGATCGCGCGCGAGGTAGGGACGTCCAGCGGCCCGGTGATTGCCGCCCTGGCGCGGGCCAACCGCGATGATATCGAAAAGGCCTGGTCGGCCATCCAGCCCGCCGCGAAGAAGCGCATCCACACCTTCATGTCCACCTCGGACATCCACCTCGAGCACCAGTTCCGCAAGACCCGTGAAGAAGCCCTGGTCATTATCCGTGAGATGGTGAGCTTCGCGCGCTCGCTCTGCGACGATGTGGAGTTTTCGCCAATGGACGCCGGGCGCAGTGACCCCCTCTTCCTGCGCCAGGCTGTGGCAACGGCCATCGAGGCCGGTGCCACGACCCTGAACATCCCCGATACCGTTGGGTACCTGACCCCCGACGAGTACGGCGCGATGATCCGCGATCTTTACGAACACGTGCCAGGGATCAAGCAGTGCATCCTCTCGACCCACTGCCACGATGACCTGGGAGTAGCGGTAGCTAACTCCCTGGCGGGAGTACGCAACGGGGCGCGCCAGGTGGAGTGTACCATTAACGGTATCGGTGAGCGCGCTGGCAACGCCTCGCTGGAAGAAGTGGTGATGGCCATCCACACCCGCGGGAAGTTCTACGGGGTGCGCACGCAGATCAACACCCGCGAGATCGCCCGCACCTCGCGCCTGGTTTCCAGCTTCATCGGCGTGCCTGTGCCACCGAACAAGGCCATTGTCGGCGCCAACGCCTTCGCCCACGAGTCGGGCATCCATCAGGACGGAGTGCTCAAGCACCGCCAGACCTACGAGATCATGAGCGCCGAGACGGTGGGCCTGGATGGGAGCGAACTGGTGCTCGGCAAGCACTCCGGACGGCACGCCTTCCGCACCAAGCTGAACGCGATGGGCATCGAACTGGAGAGCGAGGAAGAGTTCCAGCACCTCTTCGAGCGCTTCAAGGACCTGTGCGATCGCAAGAAGCGGGTGGACGAGCGCGATATTCTTGCCCTGGTTACCGGCGAGTTGCAGCATACCCCGGAGATCTACCGCCTGGACCACGTGCAGTACAACTCCGGTCTGGGGATGATCCCCACCGCGACGGTGCGCCTGATCGGCCCTGAAGGCCAGGTCCACATTGACAGCGATACAGGCACCGGCCCGGTGGACGCGATCTACCGGGCGATCAACCGGGTGGTTCAGCGCCCCAGCGAGTTGATCGAGTTTTCGATCAACGCCATCACCGAAGGGCTGGATGCGGTGGCCGAGGTGACCGTGCGTATCCGCGAGCAGGGCGCGCCGGGCAGCGAGGGCGCGGGGGTGGACCTGGGGGCCAGCACCAGCACGACCACGGTGCTGACCGGCAAACGGGCGGCGCAGCAGATTTTCAGCGGCTACGGCGTGCATACGGATACGATTGTAGCCGCGGCCCAGGCCTATATGGCCGCGCTCAACAAAATGCTCGCCGCGCGCCAGGAGCGGATCAAGGCCGAGGCGGTGGCCTACGCCGCGGGCTACGGCACGGACTAGTCTGGCACGCTGTGGTAGCGCACCAGGGGCAAGCAGGGTTCCCTATGCCCCTGCCTGTGGAGAGGGTTTGGGAGGGCGCAACCCTCCCAGGCGAGTCTTTGCGTATACCTGTGGCGCGGGGCGCAGCCGCGCGGCTGCCTGGCAAAGAGCAAGACATACGATAGCCATCCAATGACCACCATCGCGTACCTCGGCCCGGCCGGCACCTTCAGCGAAGAAGCGGCGCTGGCCTATGCGGCCAGTTTGTCCGGCGCGATCCTCCTGCCGCTGGCGAGCATTCCAGCGGTAGTCACGGCGATCGAAACCGATGCGGCCACTGTCGGCGTGTTGCCGATCGAGAATCTGCTCGAGGGCAGCGTCAACTACACCCTTGATCTGCTGATCCACGAGACGAGCCTCCAGATCGCTGGCGAGATCGTTATTCCGATCCGCCAGTATCTAGCTGCGCGCCCCGGTGTCCAACTCTCCGAGGCGAGTGTACTCTACGCCCACCCGCAGAGCCTGGGGCAGTGCCGGAAGTTCATCGAGCGCTGCCTGCCGGGGGTTGCAACGGTCGCCTCACTCTCCAACAGCGCCGCGCTGCGCGAGGCTCTCGCCGACGAGCGCCCTGCCGTCGCCATCACCACCCGTCGCGCCGCCGAGCTGCTGGAGGCTGCGGTGCTGGCCCGCGACATCGCCGACAATCTGGGCAACGTGACCCGCTTCATCGTGCTGGCCCGCAGCGACGCCCCTCCCACTGGCGATGACAAGACCAGCTTCTGCTTCGGTTTTACCGAGGATCGAGCCGGCACGCTGGTCGGGGCACTGCTTGAACTGGCCGAGGAACAGATCAATATGACCAAGCTCGAGTCACGACCCTCCCGGGCCGTACTGGGGCAGTACATCTTTCTGGTTGACATAAATGGGCATCGTGAAGAAGCCCATGTCGCCCGGGCCCTGGACCGCATTCGCGCCAGAACGGGGATGTTCAAGATCTTCGGGAGCTATCCCCGCTGGAAGGGTTGAGCGTATGGACCAATGCATCCGGCACAAGGAGGAGCAACCGGCAGCGGCTCGACGCAAGGGCGCGTCGCCGCTGCCCGCCATCGGCACGGCCCGCCGTCAAGGGTAGCGTGGCGCGCGCCAGCGCTACCCGTCTGCGCCTCTCTCCTGAGGGTGATGGGGCGTCTGCTCACACGCCGTCCACTGAGAGCCTGGCATACGAAACCATGGAGGCATGGCCGTGCAAATCCTGCTCTACGACACCACTCTGCGCGATGGCGCCCAGCGCGAGGGCCTTGCGCTTTCGTGCGATGATAAGCTGAAGATCGCCCGGGTGCTCGATCAACTGGGGGTGCATTACATCGAAGGCGGCTGGCCGGGGTCAAACCCCAAGGATGCTGAGTTCTTCCAGCGCGTGCCGGCCCTGGGGCTGCGCCACGCTCGCGTGAGCGCCTTCGGGGCCACGCGCCACGCCGGGAGTACCTGCGAGGCCGACGCGAACATCCGCGCGCTGCTCGAGGCCGCCACCCCCGTGGTCACCCTGGTCGGGAAAAGCTCGGTGCTGCACGTTGAACAGGTGCTCGAGACCACGCTGGCCGAGAATCTGGCCATGATCGCCGACTCGGTGGCCTTTTTCAAGGCCCGCGGCAAGGAGGTGATCTACGACGCCGAGCACTTCTTCGATGGCTACCGCCTCGACGCGGACTACGCCCTGCGCACGCTGGAGGCCGCCGCAGGCGCAGGCGCCGACTGTCTGGTGCTCTGCGACACCAATGGCGGCTCGCTGCCCGGCGATGTGGCGGCGATAGTGCGGACGGTGCGCGAGCGTTTCGGGGCCGCCCACCCGCAGATCGGCATCCACACCCACAACGACGGCGGCCTGGCCCTGGCGAACGCCATGGCTGCGGTTGAGGCGGGGGCCATCCATGTGCAGGGGACGATCAACGGCTATGGTGAGCGCTGCGGCAACATGGACCTGATCCCGCTTATCGCCAATCTCCAACTCAAGCTCGGCTACTGCTGCGTCGCGCCCGAACAGTTGCGGCGCCTCTCCGAAGTGTCCCACTTTGTTGCTGCCGTGGCAAACCTCAACCCTGACCACCATGCGCCCTACGTCGGGCGCAGCGCCTTTGCCCACAAGGGTGGCATCCACGTCGCGGCGATCGAAAAGGTCGAGTCGAGCTACCAGCACATTGATCCGGCTCTGGTCGGCAACCGCAAGCGGGTGGTGGTAAGCGAACTGGCGGGGCGAGGCAACGTGCGCATGCGCGCCGATGAACTGGGGTTGCGCCTCAACGGTGCCGAGCGCGGGCTGGTGCAGCGTATCAAGGAGCTTGAGCATCGCGGCTTCCAGTTCGAGGCCGCGGAGGGCAGCTTCGAGATGCTGGTGCGCCGCAGCGCCGAAGACTACCAGCCGCCCTTTGAGTTGCTCGATTTTACGGTGATCGTCGAGAAGCGCGGCGACCGCGCCATCGCTTCGCAGGCAATGGTCAAGGTGCGCGTTGGCAACGAGGTGATGCACACCGCTGCCGAGGGCCACGGCCCGGTCAATGCGCTCGATGCCGCCATCCGCAAGGCGCTGCTGCCCCACTATCCCCTCCTTGCGGAAGTGCGTCTGGTAGACTATAAAGTACGCATCATTGACGCCCATCTGGGCACTGCCGCCACGCCGCAGGTGCTGATCGAAAGCGCCCGGGGCGACGAACGCTGGTCCACCATTGGCGCCTCGCAGAACATTATCGAGGCCAGCTACCTGGCGCTCTGGGACAGCCTGGAGTTACCCCTGCTGCGCGAGCGCGAGGCGCGCCTGGAGGCTGCCGGCGGTGAGGCCTAGACGCAATGCCTTAACATAGGGGAAACCGGGTTTCCCCGTGTCCGCGCCCACGGGAGGGCTTGCCCTCCCGGTGCGGAGGGCGGGCCACCCTGCCGGGCAGGGGGGATGGGGAAACCCGGATTTCCCATCCCCCCAACCGCCGGTGGGGGCGGCTGGCGCCTCCACCGGCAGGAGATGGGGAAACCCGGTTTCCCCATTTCCCAACCGCTGGTGGGGGCGTCCGGGGCCCCCGGGAGGAAGGGCGTGGGGAAACCCGGTTTCCCCACACCCCAACCGCGGTTGGGGGCGGCTGGCGCCTCCACAGGCAAGAGATGGGGAAACCCGGTTTCCCCGTATTTTCACATCAAGAAAACCCCTTTCATCCAGGTGTAAGATACCATCGCTGGAACAGGAAGCGTGATGAGCCAGTCAAAGACCCTCTTCGACAAGGTATGGGACGCGCACCTGGTGCGCCCCGAAACCGCCGACACGCCGGCGGTGCTGTACATTGACCTGCATCTGATCCACGAGGTGACATCGCCGCAGGCGTTCACCGAGTTGCGCCAGCGTGGCCTGCGCGTGCGCCGCCCCGACCGCACCCTCGCCACGATGGATCACTCGACCCCGACCACGCCCCGGAACGCGCTGGGCGTCATTCCGGTCATTGACCCCCAGGCCATCGCGCAGCTTGACCGACTGCGCGCCAACTGCGCCGAGTTTGGCATTCCGCTCTACGAACTGGGGAGCGCCAACCAGGGGATCGTCCACGTGATCGGTCCCGAGCAGGGGCTGACCCAGCCGGGGATGACGATCGTCTGTGGTGACAGCCATACCTCGACCCACGGCGCCTTCGGCGCCCTGGCCTTCGGCATCGGCACCAGCGAAGTCGGTCACGTGCTCGCCACGCAGTGTCTGCTCCAGTACCGCCCGAAGACCTGCGCCGTGCGGGTAGAGGGGCGCTTGCAGCCGGGTGTGACCGCCAAGGACATCATTCTGGCGATCATCGCGAAGTACGGGGTTGGCGGCGGCGCCGGGCACGTGTTTGAGTACATGGGCGAGGCCATTCGCGCCCTCTCGATGGAGGAGCGCATGACCATCTGCAACATGTCCATTGAAGGTGGGGCGCGGGCAGGCATGGTCGCTCCCGATGACACCACCTTCGAGTACGTGGCCGGGCGGCCCTACGCGCCGAAGGGCGCCGATTTCGAGGCCGCCGTGGCTCACTGGCGCCAGTTGCCCAGTGACCCCGAGGCGCGCTTCGACAAAGAGATGTTCCTCGATGCCAGCACCCTGGCGCCAATGATCACCTACGGCACCAACCCCGGCATGGGTATGCCGATTGATGCAGCCATTCCCGCCCCTGAACACATGCCCGACGCCAGCAGCCGCCAGGCTCTCGACAAGGCTCTGAGCTATATGGGCCTGGAGCCGGGCAAGCTGCTCCTGGGCCACAGAGTTGACGTGGTCTTCATCGGCAGTTGCACCAACTCGCGCATCAGCGACCTGCGGCAGGTAGCGGCGCTCTGGAAGGGCCGCAAGGTGGCCGAAGGCGTGCGGGTGATGGTCGTGCCCGGCAGCCAGCAGGTGAAGCGGCAGGCCGAGGCCGAAGGGTTGCACGAGATCTTCCGCGCCGCGGGCGCCGAATGGCGCGAGGCGGGGTGCTCGGCGTGCCTGGGGATGAACGATGACAAGGTGCCGCCCGGCAAGTATGCCATTTCGACCAGCAACCGCAACTTCGAGGGCCGCCAGGGGCCAGGCGCGCGCACCCTGCTCGCCAGCCCGCTCACCGCGGCCGCCACGGCCCTCACCGGTGTGGTCACCGACCCGCGGACGATGCTGGAGGGCGCCCTGGCAGGCGCGTGAACGATCGATGAGGGCGCAGCCCTGCGCATCCTTCTTCTTGAACGTAAGCCCGTTGGCCGAATGCGCCAGTGTCAGGTGTGGTTCAGACCCGCTTGACCATCCGGCTTTCATCTCCACACCGCTACAGCTCTCCGGGCCAGTTGTAGGTGTGGAGATGTGGAGCGATTGGAACGTTACAACGCCCGCTGCTTGCCTCAGGAGGGAAGCTTGGAGCCTGTTACCACCTTTACCGGAAAAGTCGTCGCCCTGGTGGCCGACGATATTGATACCGACCAGATCATCCCTGCGGCATACCTGAAGGTTACCGACAAGAGCGGCCTGGCCGAGGGTCTCTTTCAGGCCTGGCGTTACCTGCCCGATGGGACGCCGAACCCCGACTTTCCCCTCAACCGGCCCGAGGCTGCCGGCGCTACCGTGCTGGTCACCGGGCGCAACTTCGGCTGCGGCAGTTCGCGTGAGCACGCCCCCTGGGCTTTGCAGGGCTATGGCTTCAAGGCCGTGATTGCCCTCTCCTTCGCCGATATCTTTCGCAACAATAGCCTGAAGATCGGTCTACTGCCAATTGTCGTAGACGAAGAAAGCCACCGCGAACTGCTCAGCCACATTGAAGAGGACCCCGAAACTACCGTTAGGGTTGACCTGCCCAACCAGCAGGTGGTGTTGCCCGGGGGTCGCGCGGTGAGCTTCCCAATTGACGGCTTCGCCAAACATTGCCTGATCCACGGCGTGGATCAGCTTGGCTTCATCCAGCAGCACGAGGAGGCCATTGCCGCCTACGAGGCCGCCACGCCTGCCCGGGTGAACACGTTGCACCCCGATGGGGGCGCGTGAGGCGCTTTTGACCAGCTATGACCCCCGCCGAAGAGGCGTGGCGCCGCTGCGACCCTTCGCCCAACCCCTCCCCTCAGGGAGGGCGTGAGGCAACCCAGTTGCCCCATGTCCCAACCGCCGTTGGGGGCGGCTGGCGCCCCCACGGGCAGGGGGATGGGGAAACCCGGTTTCCCCGTATTTTCACCTCAGGGCCGCCGGGGTGACCGGCGCCCCGCCAGGGCACCACGATGCGCGATGATCGTCTGACCGCCGCCGTTCCCCCGCCGCCCGCGCCCGAGCCGCCTGCGACGCCCCCGTGGACCTGGCGCGACGTGGGCGGGGTCGTGCTGCTAATCGTGGCGGTAGCGGCGGCGCTGGCGCTGCTGGCTCGGGGCCTGGTGGCAGCGCTTGGCCTGACTCTGGAGCAGCGGCTGATCTCACCGGCAGTCTATGTGGTTGGACTGGGGATCTACCTCGCCGCGATTGGCGGAGTCTACGCCCTGGTGGGGCGTCGCGCCGGGCGGGCTGCACTGGGGCTGCGGCCTCCTGACTGGCTGAGCCTGCTGCTGGTGCCGCCGCTCTTCGTCGCAGGCATGCTGGCCCTGATCCTGGTCAACGCGACAGTCGGCCTGCTGATGGGCGGCTTTCAGAACCCGCAGGTCGAAGCGCTCACCGGCGGCGCCGCGCTCGCCCCGGTCGAGGTACTGCTGCTGCTGATCCTGGTGGCGGGCGTGGTGCCGTTTGCCGAAGAGCTGTTCTTTCGCGGCATGCTGTACCCGCTGATGCGCCGCGACCTCGGCCCTGCGCGCGCCATACTCCTCAACGCGGCGCTGTTTGCCGTGGTCCACGTTATTCCGCAGTTGCTGCCGGGCCTCTTCATCATTGGCCTGATCCTGGCCTATCTGCGCGAGCGCAGTGGCTCGATCTGGCCGGGGGTGCTGTACCACGCCCTGCAGAATGGACTGGCGCTCCTGTTGATCAATGTGGCCCTTTCGGGCTGAAGATCAGGGAAACCCCGGGTTACCCCGTGCCGCTGCCCGGCGGGAAGGTTGGGGAGGGCATGGTACTTATACCATTTTGGATTTTAGATTTTGGATTGTGGATTGCCACGCTGGGCAGCACAACGCCTGAAATCGCTTCAGGCAATGCGGCATCATCAACGGTAATTGGTATTATACCAATTTCTGTTGAACATTCCGCATAACCCGAGCTGCGATAGCGCACGGTAATGCCCGGGATCGTAATCCACAATCCAAAATCGGCAATCTAAAATGGTATTACTCGCCGGATGAAGCCCTTTCAGCCTCCGCGGGGCGGCGCAGATCCACGAGCTTGCGACGCCCGAGGGGCAGGGTAAACACGAAGCGCGACCCCTTGCCCACCTGGCTCTCGACCCAGATACGCCCCCCGTGGGCCTCGACGATCGCGCGGGTGAGGAAGAGGCCGAGGCCACTGCCCTGCGTTTCGCGGGCGAGGCGATTATCTACGCGGTAAAAGCGGCGAAAGATCGCCTCTTGCTCCTCAGGCGGAATGCCAATGCCCTGATCGGACACATAGCAAACGGCAAAATCCTGCTCGTTCCAGCCGCCGATGCGAATCGTACCGCCTTCGGGGCTATACTTCACCGCATTCGAAACCAGATTGTTCAGCACCTGGCGCACGCGCTCATAATCGGCGCGAACCGGTGGCATATCGTCGGGAAAGCGCAACTCGAACTGGTAGCGCTCTCCGGCAGTGGCGGCGAAGCCGCGCACGACCTCGGCGGCGAGCAGCGGCAGGGAAACATCGGTCAGTTCGAGGCGCAGTCCCCCCGCCGTCAGGCGTGACACATCGAGCAGATCCTGGATCTGGCGCGCCAGGCGATCGGCCTCCTCCTCAATCACTGCCAGGCCCTCGCGATACTGTTCGGGCGTAAACGTCACATCCTCGCGGCGCAGGGTGCCGGCGTAGCCCTTAATAATACTGACCGGGGTTTTCAACTCGTGTGAAATCACCGAAATGAAGGTATTCTGCAACTCCTCTTCCTGTTTTTGAGCTGTAATATCGCGTACATTGGCAATCGCGCCGAGAAACTGCCCTTGAGGCCCGCGCTGGGGCGCATAGCGGCTCTGGACAAACAACTCGCGTCCATCGCGGGTGACGATGCGGCCCTCGACAACCGGATTGGCGATGTAGGGCAAGCGATTGAGCGGGCAATCCACCAGGCAGATATTGACCCCCTGGGGATTGTGAATAGCGAGCACCTCGGCGCAGGGCCGTCCGATGGCCTCCTCGCGTGACCAGCCGGTAAGATGCTCCATTGCCTTGTTGAAGGTCACGATCCGCCAGCGACTATCAATGATCATAACCCCATCGGCTGACTGCTCGATGGTCGCATCCAGGCGCTGCTTCTCGCGCAGGACGCCCTGGTACAGGCGCGCATTGAAGACGGCGATCGCCGCCTGGTCGGCAAAATCCTCAAGCACCTGACGATCATTGGCCGAAAAGGCAACATTAAGCGCCGCCCGAAAGACGTAGATCACGCCTACCGGCGTATCGCGCAGCACCAGCGGAAGGGCAATCATCTGGCGCAGCGTCAACCCGGTATCGGCAGCGATCTCGCGCAGGACTGCCTCGCCCCGCCGGGGAATCTCGCTGAGCGGCAGGGTCAGCAGGCGGGCAAAGGCGGGCCAGTCTTCACGCGACAGGTGCGCCGAGGCGCGAATCCGTAACTCGTCGCTGCCGTCCTCATCGTAAAGCGCAATCAGCCCCGAGGTTCCGGCGGTCATCTCGACGGCATAGCTGATCACGAGCGAGAGTACGCTTACCAGATCGAGTTGCGCGGTCATCGCGCGGCTGATCTGCAGCAGATACTCCCGCTGCCGCAGGCGGTGGTCAATCGATTCAAGCATTGGGAGCCTCCGCCGGCAATTGTACCATAGCGCGCCGGGCACAATAACGTGTGAAACAAGACTTTACAATGCGTTCCATGGGCCATGAGACTACATGTTAAACATTATCATGCAATACATAGGCCGCAAAGGGCCGTGGAGACGCGTATGCGAACATGGTTCTTAATGCTCTACGGTGCTTCAAATACGCGGTTATCCACAATGGCGCCAGCCGTCCGCTCAGGTCGAAAATACTGTTTACACGTGCGACTCGACAGGCGCTCTGGCGCATGGTATGATGATAAAGACTTACACCTCATGACTGACCGAGGAGTGAGCAGCCGCGTCTGTCTGACCGTACGACCGGTCGTGCTGCCGGGTCCCGTGCGGGTTCCTGATGGGCACGACGCGGGCAGAGCGTTGGCAAGGAGCGTACCATGCAGCTTGATGTTTCCAGCAAGCGTGCCCGTAAGCTCATCCGCGAGCACGGGCTAACCGAGGAGGAGATCCAGCAGATTGTCGCCTCGGCGCGGATCAACCTTGCCACGTTCGACCCGGAATACCGCACCAATGTGACCCAGATCGCCGAGGATCTGCGGAAGAGCCGCCCGACGATCTATGGTTGGGCCGACCGCGCGATTGCCGCTACCATTCACTCGCTGCGCAACATCCGCACCGGGCGCCCGCCCAAAGAACGTGAGCGCGGCAACGGCGCCGAGTAGGGGCGAACCGTGCGGCGCCCCTACCGGCATCCCCCCTCAAAGAGATTTCCTTCGCCAGGCTGTGCCCGCCCCCGGGGGACGCTTATTTGACGGAACATCCGAGCCGACGTGGCTTGTACCGCATTGGAACGCCCCCGCGCACGGCTCTGGTCTCCCCGCTTCGACAGGCTCAGCGCAGGCTCTCCAGCGAAGCTGGAGGGGGCCGGGGGTGAGGACCAGGCAGCGCATCCCAACGCCACAACGCCCGTCGGCGCTCATCTGTTCTGTCCGTCCCTGAACAGGCAGGGCCATGGGGAAACCCGGTTTCCCCATACTCCGACAAGATGAAGACAGGTTTTTTTCCTGGGAGGGCGCAGCCCTCCCAGACCCTCCCGGTGGGGGAGGGCTTGCCGCCCCCTCAGGCAGGGGTTGGGGAAACCCGGTTTCCACATATTTTCACATCAGCGGCTGTGCAGAGGCGGCGGTGAAGAGGGCGCGATGGGCGGCCAGCGTCTGTGCGTCAACCGGCCGCAGGCTCGCCACCAGCGCCAGCACCTCGTGGCGGGTAAAGCCGCGCGCGTCGAGCACGACGCTGGCGCCAGGATCACCAGCGGCGCCCTGGCCATTTGTGGTGGGTTGGTACAGGGCCACGGTGTAGCGCTGCGCGCGCCCCGCCCGCAGGATCGCCTGCCAGGGGCCAATCGTCAGCGTCTCACCCTCGAGGGTGGCAGCCGTATTGAAGAGGAGCGTCAGTTGTCGCCCTTCACCGAGGTAGATCAGCGCCTGCGGAGGCCTAACCCACCGATTGCCGTCACCCCAGAGGAGCAAGGCCCGCTCGATGCCCGGGGGCGGCGCTGCCGGTAGCCAGACGGGCGTCTGGTTATAGGGCGGCATCAGCAGGCGCGCCGGTTCGCCCAGCGCCTGCCGGTGGATGAGCGGTAATGCCAGATCGGCGCTGCGATGTCGGCCCACTTCGCTGAACTCGCCCAGGCCGGTCCACGCCCGGTTGATGGAGAAGACCTGCTCCACCGGTATGGCCGCATACTCTTCGACCAGGCGCCAGGTGACGCGGCTGGTCTGGGCGGCGCCCTGCGGTCCGGCCAGTTCGATTGCGGAGCGCAGCAGACCGTCCTCGGGGTCAATCGTGAGGAGCACAGTGACGCGCTCCGCCTGCTCCCCGGCGGCGCCGGGCGGCAACCCCAGCGGGCTGTTCGCGGTGAAGCTGAGGATCTGCACGGTGCGCGCGCCGTCGCGCTGATGGCCCAGGGCGCGCAGGTTGGCAGCGTTGCGCGCCTGTTGCAGGTAGCTCAGCGGGAGCGACCAGGGACCGCTGGCCAGGCGCAGGGCCAGGGCACGTCGCTGGTCGTCGGCGTTGAGTTCTTCGACCAGCAGCGCGGGCGCCTCGGGGCGCGCCCGGGTGGGTAGTGGCCCGTAGAGGGAAGGGGCCATAAGGCCATCGAGCGCGTAGTAGAGGCGCGAGGCGCCGTCGCCGAGTTGCAACTCGTAGGGTGCGCCGCCGTCGGTGTGGGTCAGTTGCAGGCGGTGACGCGCGGGATTGCGCGGGTCGAGCCACATCTCGGCGCGCAGCGGCGCCACCGTGGTGTCGTCGAAGTACCACAGGGTCTCGTAGCGCCGGTACCAGACTTCCCCGCCTTCGGGCGGCTGGCCGTAACGCTCCAGTGCCCGCGCGATGAGGGCGCCGGCATCCACCGGGGCGCTGGTCCGGCGCTCTACCACGCGCGCCGGCTCGCGCACAAAGCCGGGGAGCACCAGGGCGGCGATCAGGGCCAGGACTGCCAGTGTGGGCAGCGCCAGGCGCAGGCCGGGGCCGGAGCGCTGCGGCGGCTGCGCCCGGGCCAGCAGGTGCGCGTGGAGCGAGGCGGGCAGGGGCCGCTTGCGCAACGCGGCGCGAAGGGCCGTTTCCACCTGGCGGGTGATCTCGCCCCAGGCCCGCTCAAAGGCCCGGCAGAGGGCACAGGCGGCCAGATGGCCCCGAACGACGGCGGGGGGCGTTCCGGCCAGCGGGTCGATCAGGGCCATGCGCACGGCCTCGCACCGCTCATCCTCACGCCGGTCAGGCAGGCTGGTTCCGGCGGCGGGGCCGAGGGCGCGCGCGGCGGCGATCAACGCGGCACAGGTAGCGGCTTGATCCTGGTCGAGCACCTGGCCGATGCGGGCGCAATCGTAGCCCAGCAGCAGGTGCAGCCCCATCGCCAGGCGCTGATCGAGTGGCAGATGGTGCAGGGCGAAGGGTGGAAAAGCAACCGGTGGCCCGCGCCGCGACCACGGACGCTGCCGCGCGACCCGCGCCGGGGCGCTGCGCGCCACGCTTACAAGCCTGGTCAACAGTTCCGACTCGGCGGGAGGCTGCGCCGGGGGCCGTTCCTGCCAGGACTCCAGAAGGGCGCGCGTAGCGCTACGGAGAAGCTCGGCGGCTGTGCGTTCATCGCCGCCGGCCAGTAAAGCTATGTGGTACAGACGATCGCCGTGGACCGCCAGGGTCCGTTCCAGCAGCGCTGATGGGGTGATCATTGATGCCTATGCGGCTGCGCCGCACAACGCCAGCTATTATTGTTCTTGGGAGGGCTGCGCCCTCCCAAACCCTCCCCGCTGGCGGGTTGGTTCCCGGGAGGGCGTAGGGGCGCGGCACCGCCGCGCCCCTACTACGCCCAAACCCTCCCGCGAGCGGGCTATGTTCACCTCAGCGACTCATAACTGTGCCGGTGCGGTCGAAGCGCCGCCCGGAGCGCGCCCCCGGTACGGCTACCGCACCCAGGATCTCGTCAAGCACTGCCCCGGCGGTTACGTTGCGGATGCGGGCGGCCGGGTTGATGATCATCCGGTGGCCGAGCACCGCTCCTGCCAGGGCCTTGATGTCATCAGGGGTAACAAAATCGTGCCCACGGATGGCGGCCCGCGCCTGGGCCGTGCGGTAGAGGGCCAGCGAGCCGCGGGCGCTGGCCCCCAGGTAGACATCCTCGTGGTGGCGCGTGGCGGTGACCAGGGCAACGATGTATTCCTCGATCAGGTCGTCCACGTAGACCTCGGTGATGGTACTTTGCAACCGGAGCAATTCATCAATGTCGGCGACCGGCTGGAGGGAGTCGAGCGGGTGGGCCTGGCGCTGACGCTTGAGGATGGCGATCTCGTCGTGCCGCTCCGGGTAGCCGAGGTGCAGCCGCAGCAGAAAGCGGTCAAGCTGGGCCTCGGGCAGAGGGAAAGTGCCCTCATACTCGATCGGGTTCTGGGTGGCGAGCACAATAAAGGGCGAGGGCAGAGCGTAGGTGACGCCGTCAACGGTGATCTGGCGCTCCTCCATCGCCTCCAGCAGGGCGCTCTGGGTCCTGGGCGTGGCACGGTTGATCTCGTCGGCGAGCACAATCTGCGCGAACACCGGCCCGGGCCGAAACTCGAACTCGCGGCTCTGCTGATTGAAGATTGACACGCCGGTCACATCGGAAGGCAGCAGGTCAGGCGTGAACTGGATGCGCTTGAAGCTGCACCCGATCGAGCGCGCGATGCTCTTGGCCAGCACCGTCTTGCCGGTGCCGGGCACGTCTTCGAGCAGCACGTGACCGCGGCACAACAGCGCCACCAGCACCAGTTCCACGGCCTGACGCTTGCCGACGATCACCTGGTCAACGTTGCCGATGACGCGGTCGGCGAAGGCTTTCACGATATCCAAAACACACCTCGGTGTGGAAGGTTCGGTCCCGGAGTGCAGTATACCACTATCGCGTCCGGGCAACAGGCTTTCGTGCGGGGCCGCCGGGGTGGATATGAATGGGAAAACCGGGTTTCCCCATGCCCCTGCCTGAGGGGGGGGTGGGAGGGCTGCGCCTTCCCAGGAACAAACTCACGTTTTGGGGAAACCGGGTTTCCCCATACCCCCGCCCTGAGGGGAGGGCCTGGCTCATTCGGCGAGCACGGCGCGCACTGTCGTTTCGGGCACGTCGTCGCGCACGGTGACGCTGCCGATGGCCGTCGGCAGCACCCAGCGAATGCGTCCGGCGCGCACCTTTTTGTCGCGCAGGGCGAGCGTGAGGACGGCTTCGGGATCGAGGTTTGACGGCAGGGTGACGCTCAGGCCGTAGGCGGCGAGCAGACGGCGCTGCCGCTCGACGAGGGCGGGGTCGCACAGACCCATGGCCGCAGCAATGCGCGCCTCGGTGTGCATGCCTATCGCCACGGCCTCGCCGTGGAGCAGCGCCCACTCGCTCACCAGGGCCTCGACGGCGTGGCCGATGGTGTGGCCGTAGTTCAGGGTGATGCGCTCGCCCTGCTCGCGCTCATCGCGGTTGACCACGGCGACCTTTACCGCCACGGCGCGCCGGATCAGGGCGGTAAGGCGGTCGGTCAGCGGCGCGTCCTCAGCGTTCCAGCCGCTAAAGCCCGCGCTGGTCCAACCGCGCTCGGCGGCGAGCTGCTCCAGGTCGCTGAAGAGGCCGGCCTCGCGGAGGACGCCGTGCTTGATCACCTCGGCCCAGCCGGCGCACAACTCGCGGCGCGGCAGGGTCGCGAGAGTGTCGGTGTCGGCGAGCACCAGCCGGGGCTGGTGGAAGGCGCCGATGAGGTTCTTGCCCAGGGGGTGATTGATACCAGTCTTACCGCCCACAGCCGCGTCCACCATCGCCAGGAGGGTGGTGGGCAGTTGCACCACGGCGATGCCGCGCAGCACGGTGGCGGCGGCGTAGCCCGCCAGGTCGCCCACGACGCCGCCACCGAGGGCCAGCACCGTGTCGCGCCGCTCCACCCCGTTGCCGATCATCCAGTCGTACAGCCGCCAGAGCTGTTCCTGGCTCTTGCTGGCCTCACCGGAGGGCACGGTATACCGCTGCACCTGATAGCCGGCCTGGCTCAGTCGGGCGGCCAGCGATGCGCCAAAGGTCGAGGCCACTGCCGCGTCGCTCACCAGCCAGAGGGCGCCGCGCTGCCCGAGGGCGGCGAGTCGCTCCGGCAGTTGGGCCAGCGCGCCCGCAGCGACGATCACAGGGTATGCGCCGGAGGCGGTTGTAACAGTGAGTTCAGATGTCATGTTGTAGAACCGGTACTATATGCAAACGAGGAACTCGCGGCGCCCCGCCCCCCTCGCCGCTCGGCGGGGATGGGGAAGCACAGTTTCCCCATCCCCCAATCGCTGGTGGGCACGCCTGGCGCCCCGCCGGGCAGGGACGTGGGGAACCCCGGGTTCCCCGTATGTTCACATGTTGGGAGCGGCTGGCGCCCACACAGGCAGGGGTGCGGTTCGACAGGCTCACCGCAGGTGGGGAAACCTGGTTTCCCCGTATGTTCACATCAGCCGTCCATGCGGCTGCGCCGCATAACACCGGATGAAAATATTTGTTCTTGGGAGGGCGCAGCCCTCCCAAACCCTCCCGCGGGCGGGCTATGTTCACCTCAGACGGTCATTCGCGGGGCGCACAGCGCCAGAATGAAAATAGTATTGTTCTTGGGAGGGCGCAGCCCTCCCAAACCCTCCCCGCTGGCGGGTTGACTCCCGGGAGGGCGGATCCCTCCCAAACCCTCCCGCGGGCGGGCTCTGTTCACCTCGGAGGCAGGCACGCCGCGCGCATTCGTTTATTCGTTTCCCATTCGTTGGCCCATTTCCCCTCGGCGTCCCAGGAAGCCTATCCCGGAGCAGGTGAAACCCGTTGAAGGGCTGCGCCCTCCCAAACCCTCCCCGCTGGCGGGTTGACTCCCGGGAGGGCGGATCCCTCCCAAACCCTCCCGCGGGCGGGTTGTTTGCTGGGAGGTGGCAGGGGCGCGGCGCCGCCGCGCCCCTACGCCCAAACCCTCCCGCGGGCGGGCTATGTTCACCTCAGACGGTCATTCGCGGGGCGCACAGCGCCGCGATGAACATAGGGTATCTCTGGGAGGGCCGCCCCCTCCCTGGCCCTCCCCCGCTGGGGGAGGGAACCGGGCTCCTCCCCGCAGGGAGGGGATTGGGGAAACCTGGTTTCCCCGTATGTTCACATCAGCGGGCCGGTCAGCAGGGCCTCGAGCTCGGCTCCGGCGGGGTGTTCACGATCGCCGGGGGGAACGAGGATCAAGCCGTTGGCGCCGCGGAGGGAGAGCAGGCGCGAACTGCCCTGCGCGCCCGTTGTCGTTGCCAGCAGGCGCCCGTCGGCCCAGCGCACCACGACGCGCTGGTATTCGGGACGATCGGGGGCGGGGCGCACCGGCCCGGCCAGCGTAACGCGTACGCGGGGCCGCATGGGCCGCGCATCGCCCTGCAATGCGCGCAGCGCCGGGCGAACAAAGACCTCGAAGGAAACCAGCGATGAAACCGGGTAGCCCGGCAGGCCGAAGATCAGTTTGTCGCCGACCGTAGCGAAGGTTGTAGGCTTGCCGGGCTTGAACGCCACCCGTCCGAAATGGATGGCGCCAATCTCGGTCAGGATGCCTTTGATCAGATCGCGGGCGCCCATACTCGCCCCGCCACTGGTGATCAGGACATCGGTGTGCTCGAGGCCCTGGAGGATTGCCTGCCGTTGCACGGCCGGATCGTCGCGAGCGATGCCGAGCGAGCGCGTCTCGCAGCCGGCCTCGCGGGCCGCAGCGAGGAGGGCGTAGCGGTTCGAGTCGCGCACGCCGCCGGCAGGGCGCACCGTCCCCGGCTCGACGATCTCATCGCCCGTGGAGAGCACTCCGACGCGGGGCCGGCGGTAGACGCGCACACGGGTAAGCCCGAGAGCAGCGAGCAGGCCCACCTCAGGCGCGCCAAGCACGGTGCCGGGTTCCAGCACCGGCGCGCCGGGAGCAATATCCTGGCCCACCGTATGCACATGGTCGCCCGGCTGCACGGCGCGCAGCACGCGCAGCGCGCCCGCATGCTCCTCGGTGAACTCCACGGGTATCATCGCGTCGGCGCCAGCGGGCACAGGGGTGCCGGTCATGATCCGGGCCGCCATGCCCGGGCCAATCAACAGGTCGGGCGTGACGCCGGCGGTCAACTCGGCCACGACACGGCGTTCAGCCAGCCCATCGGCGGCCCGCAGCGCGTACCCATCCATTGCCGCGCGGGGAGCGTCGGGAACGGCCTCGGGCGAGCGTATACCCTCGGCCAGCACCCGTCCATCGGCGGTCAGGGCATCAACCTCCTCGACATCGAGCGGTGCAGCGCGCGACATAATCAGGCGCAGCGCCTCGTCAACAGATACCATCGGGTAGGGCGACTCGCGCAGCATCTCGCTCATAGACACGTTCCTGGAACTGATGTGAAAATATGGGGCAACCGGGTTGCCCCACCTGCGGTGAGCCTGTCGAATCGCACCCCTGCCTGTGGGGGTGGCAGCCGCTCCCACCAGCGGTTGGGACATGGGGCGACCGGGTTGCCTCATCCCCCTGCCTGAGGGGGTGGCAGCCGCTCCCACCAGCGGTTGGGACATGGGGCAACCGGGTTGCCCCACCTGCGGTGAGCCTGTCGAACCGCACCCCTGCCTGTGAGGGTGGCAGCCGCTCCCACCAGCGGTTGGGACATGGGGCAACCGGGTTGCCTCATCCCCCTGCCTGAGGAGGTGGCAGCCGCTCCCACCAGCGGTTGGGACATGGGGCAACCGGGTTGCCCCACCTGCGGTGAGCCTGTCGAACCGC